>ENA-OPYT01000042-OPYT01000042.1-human-gut-metagenome-genome-assembly--contig:-NODE-42-length-38278-cov-14.480512_pt1 | contig 38278 bp, 27 predicted proteins | sample MGYA00242636_ERZ504480 | MGnify/ENA primary metagenome ERZ504480 (study PRJEB26092, sample SAMD00036228) | human gut metagenome | host: Homo sapiens | study: EMG produced TPA metagenomics assembly of...
GAGCCTTTCGGAAGCAAGAAATGTATTTCTTCAGGAAGCGGAAAATGCCGGGATTTCCGAGGGAGAACGGAAGCAGGCATGGGATTCCTATCTTGCATATCTGGAAAACGAGTCGGATTTTCTGGCAGAGCGTGGATATCTTGTCGAAAGAACATATAAAATGCAACAAAATGTTGCTTTTTGGAAATGCAGAGAAGCGTTTGAAAAGGAACTTGAACAAGCGGGATTTCAGTTTACAAAAGCGTCGGTGGGATCTTTGCGGGAAATATTGGAACAGGAAATAAAAAAGAATAAAATGTCAGATGTATTGCCGGAAAACGCGACGGAAGATTTCCTCACTTATCTGGAAGAGGAAGAGGAGATCGTACGTCTGGATGACGGGATTTATGCAGGAAAGCGGGATCTGGATGAGGCGGTGTCATGGATCAAAGCGCAGCTTTCCGAACGGGAAAAGATCACAGTTTCCGAATTGCGGGATCATTTGGCATGCGGACGCAAACAGGCGAAGCTGATCTTGGATCACACGGATCGGATTCGGGTGACGAGAAAAAAACAGGGCGGAAAGTGAGAGGGTGCGAGGAAGATGAATTTGAAACAGTTGGAAGCTTTTGTGGAGGTGACGGAGAAAAATAGTTTCTCCAAAGCGGCGAAGTCGTTGTATTTGACACAGCCGACCGTGAGCGCACATATTTCGGCGCTTGAGAAAGAATTGGGCAGCAGGCTTTTGATCCGCAACACAAAAGAAGTGGAACTTTCCGAGTCGGGGAAGCGTCTGTATGAATATGCAAAACAGATTGTACTTTTGACGGCGCAGATCGAGCAGGAATTCGGAAAAAAAGAAAAACGCGGCGAGAAACCATATTTTACGATCGCGGCGTCGACGGTTCCGGCGCAGTATCTTCTTCCGAATATCCTGATGCGTTTCCGAAGCCTGTATCCGATGGAGCAGTTCCGCATTCTTGAGAGCGACAGCGCGAGGGTTGTCGAGAAAGTGGCGGCGCGCAGGGCGGATATCGGACTGACGGGAACGGATGCGGCAGGGAAATATTGCGAATTTGTTCCGTTTTATGAGGACGAACTGATCGTGATCACACCGAATTCCGTGAAATATCAGAACCGGAAACAGAGCGGCAGCGCGCTGGAATGGATCGCAGGTGAGCCGATGCTTTTACGGGAAGAGGGTCAGGCACGAGAAAGGAAGCGATGAAACTTTTGCAGAGAGCCGGGATTGAGGAATCGAAACTTCAGGTGATCGCCAGCATCGAAAATCCGGAGACGATCAAACGGTCGGTCGCAAGCGGAATGGGGATTTCGATCTTATCCGCATTGTCGGCACAGGATGCGGTGAGCAGCGGACAGGTGCTTGCATTTTCTTTGGGAGAAGAGAGAAGCACACGGGAGATTTATGCCGTCTATAACAAAAATTTTCAGCTTTCTGCCGGAGCAAGCCGCTTTTTAAAGCTGATCCACAAAATGTATCCGGTTTCGGAGCAGAAATAAGGAAGATTTCCTGAAAAAAAGAATGAAGTGCGACAGACTGCTTATAGATTTTATCAATAAGTAGTCTGTTTTATTATACCTTTCAATTAGACGAACGGAGAGGAATTTCGTATACTAAAGAAAGGGAAGATGCAGAGGACAGACGAGGTGAGAGAATGATTTATATGGATAATGCGGCGACGACGATGCAGAAACCGCCGCAGGTGGCGGAAGCGGTCGTCCTTGCGATGGGCACGCTTGGAAACGCCGGACGTGGGGCGAGCGAAGCGTCTCTTGGCGCGGCGCGTGTGATCTATGAGACGCGGGAGCAGTTGTGCCGGCTGTTTCACGGCGAAGATCCGCGGCAGATCGTATTTACGTTGAATGCGACGGAAAGTCTGAATACGGCGATCGGGGGATTGATCGATCCGGGAGATCAGTGTCATCACAACGGCGATGGAACATAATTCGGTGCTTCGCCCGCTGTATGCGTGTGGGCAGACGGGGACAGAAGTGACGATCCTGGGATGTGATGAAAAAGGAAATATTTCTTATGAGAAACTGGAAAGCGGCTATCCGGGAAAATACAAAAGCGAATCATCTGTACCCACGGATCCAATCTGACGGGAAATCTGAACGATGCAAAAAATGATCGGCGCGATCGCAAAAAAAGTACGGCGTATTGTTTGTATTGATGCGTCGCAGACAGCGGGGCATGTGCCGATCGACGTGCAGGAGATGCAGATTGACGTGTTATGCTTCACCGGACATAAAGGATTGCTCGGACCGCAGGGAACCGGCGGGATGTATGTGCGTCCGGAAGTGCAGATCCGTCCGCTGAAACGGGGCGGAAGCGGGATCGATACATACAACAAAAATCATCCGCCGCAGATGCCGACCGCATTGGAGGCAGGCACGCTCAACGGGCATGGGATCGCAGGACTCAACGCCGCACTCTATTATATAGAAGAAACAGGTTTGGAAACGATCGGAAATCTTGCTCTGGAACGAATGTGGAGATTTTATGACGGTGTGTCGCGGATTCCGGGCGTGACGGTGTACGGCGATTTTTCTCAAAAAGACCGCTGCCCGATCGTCTCGTTGAATGTGAGGGACTATGATTCTGCGGAGGTCAGCGATGAATTGCTTATGACCTATGGGATCACGACCAGACCCGGCGGACATTGCGCGCCGCTGATGCACGAAGCACTCGGAAATGTAGAACAAGGCGCGGTGCGATTCAGTTTTTCCCATTACAATACGGAGGCGGAAGTAGAGGACGCCATCCGGGCGATCCGGGAGATCGCCGAATAACAGTCTGCTGTGCCGATATGTTTGGCACAGGCATTCTACAAAAAGGAAAAGGAGAGTAATAGGCTATGAATTTATCAGACTCAAAGAAAAAACTTGCGTTGGCGGGCATCGTATGCGGACTTGTGGCGGTATGCCTTGCCATCTATGGGAATCCGGCGAATATGGCGTTTTGTATCGCGTGCTTCATCCGTGATATGGCAGGGGCGCTTGGGATGCATCAGGCGGAGGTCGTTCAGTATGCGAGACCGGAGATCATCGGACTGGTGCTCGGTGCGTTTATCATTTCATTTGCAACAAAAGAATATCGTTCCACCGGGGGTTCATCTCCGATGATCCGTTTTGTGCTTGGGATGATCATTATGATCGGATCGCTTGTATTCTTAGGCTGTCCGCTGCGTATGGTCCTCAGGATGTCCGCAGGCGACGGAAATGCGTGGGTCGGGTTGATCGGATTTATCCTCGGCGTGAGTACCGGAGCATTTGCATTGAAGAAAGGGTTCAGCTTGGGACGCGCTTATGTGACGAATAAAACAAGCGGCATGGTGCTGCCGGCGCTGATGGTCGGCGTACTGCTTTTGAGCGTATTTACGACACTGCTGAAATCAAGCGAATCGGGTCCGGGAAGCATGCATGCGCCGCTGATCCTTTCGCTGATCGGCGGTCTGATCTTCGGAGCGCTTGCACAGAAATCCAGAATGTGTTTCGCGGGCGGTATCCGTGACGTGATCCTGATGAAAAATTTTGATCTGCTGACCGTGATCGCCGGATTATTTGCGGTGATGCTTGTGTATAATCTTGTGAGTGGCAATTTTGTGTTGGGATTCAACACACCGGGGGTGATCGCCCATTCCGAACATCTGTGGAATATCCTCGGTATGTATGCGGTCGGATTTGCGGCAGTATTGGCAGGAGGATGCCCGCTGCGTCAGTTGATCTTGGCAGGGCAGGGATCTTCCGATTCCGCGGTGACGGTTCTCGGAATGTTTTTCGGGGCGGCGCTCTGTCACAATTTCGGACTGGCTTCCAGCGGAACATCGCTGAATCCGGAGACGAAAGAACTGGTAGCCGGAGTGGTGACGAGCAACGGAAAAATTGCACTGATTATCTGCATCGTCGTTTGTTTTGTGATCGCATTTACGAATAAAAGAAAAGAAGCGTAGGAGGGAATCAGCCATGAAAATAGTAGACGCAAGAGGACTTTCCTGTCCGGAACCGTTGAATGCTGACGGCGGAGGCATTGAAAAATTCCGATGAATCTGTTAAAATTCTTGTGACAGAACCGCATCAGAAAATGAATGTGGAAAAATATGCAAAGGATCACGGCAGAAAGGCAGTTTCCACGGAAAGTGGAGATGGATTTGAAATCGTGATAGAGTAGAGGATGAGACAGAAAGAATTAAAACTGGTCGTGACATTTCATACAACGGCAGATGCGATGGCGATGGAAAAAGCGTGTAAAAACGCAGCGGTTCCGGGGAGATTGATCCCGGTTCCGAGGATGATCTCTGCCGGCTGCGGACTGGCATGGTGCGCCGGACTTGAGAACAGGGTGCAGATCGTCGGATTGATGGAACAGACCGGGATCGAGCAGGAAGAACTGCATGAGTGTATGGTCTGAGTGAATTTTTGGGGGCAGAAAGGCGACTGGTGTGTCTCCTGGTCTTCAAAACCAGTGTGGGGCTTAAAGAAGAAGTCCCGGGTGGGTTCGATTCCCACATGTCCCGCCAAAAAGAAAAAGCAAAGATGATAGGAAAGACAGTTGATTTCACATAAGAAATTGATTGTCCTTTTTTTTGTATAGGCGACGAGCCAAAGTCCGGGCTTGCCCGAGACCTTGGCGACTGCTTACAATCCCGGAATGTGCCTTTTGGCACTTCCGGTGATTTGAAAGATTTCATGCCGCAGTAAAAGGTCTGGGCACGATTTTTAAGACCGGTTTAAAAGTGTTGCTTTGGCAGGTGTTGATTTGTTATAAAAAGATTGTATTTATCGTCTTTTTTCTTGTACAGAATTTACAGATAAGATATAATAAGAGCATGTAACTTTTGAGAGAGATAAAAGGTATTACCTATGAAAGAAGAACTGTTTGGCAGACATGGGACCGTCAATGCAGAGACGGCGATTTATACTTACGGAGAGATGGTTTACAGGCTCGCATTGATCCAGATGAAGAACAGGAGCGAAGCGGACGATGTGTTTCAGGAAGTGTTTCTGAGACTGGTCAAATATAAAGACAGGATCCGGAGTGAAGAACATCTGAAAGCATGGCTTTTGCGGGTGACATTAAATTGCTGTAAAAAAGAGTTCGACAAAGCCTTTCGCAGGAATACCGTTGCGATGGAAAAGGAATGCAAAATGCGAAGAAAGTTATGAGATGGAGATGACCGGGTAATCCGGTGTATGAAGCGGTTCTTGCACTTCCGGAGAATTATAAAAGCGTCGTGCACCTGTTCTATTATGAGCAGTATTCCGTGCGGGAGATCGGCAAGATTCTGGAAGTTTCAGAGTCTGTCGTCAAGACGCGGCTTTACCGTGGACGCGAGATGTTGAAAGAAGCGTTGAAAGGAGAGTGGGAGAGTGCAGGAAGAATTTAGAGAAGAATATCGAAAAGCCAATGACAGTGTTCATGTACCGGAAGAACTGATGGAGCGGACGGTAAAGGCAGTCAGAACCGAGGAGCGCAGACAGAAGACGACGTATTTTTGGAAATATGCGGCGATGGCGGCATGTGTCTGTATTGTCTGTTTTGGCGGCTGGAAACTGACGATGGGTGATCGGATCCGCGTGCAGGATGTGACATTTTCTTCCGGAGAGATGCAGATCGGGCTGACCCTTGGGAATCAAGAGGCGAAGCCGGATGGTGAGGAGAAAAAAGAACAGCTTACGGTTGAGACATATCAGATGGAAGAAAAGGGGAAACGTTCCGGAGGAATTGATGGGCGGTGGAGCCGAGCCGGATTAATGGGGAGACGGTTTTCCTGGGACAGACGGAAGACGGCAGAATTCATGCAGCATATGAAACAGGCGGACAGATTTACTATATAATAGAAGAAAACGGCGACCGCGATTTCCTGATCGAATATTTGAAAAATAATTTATAAAATATTTTGCGAAATCTGTAACCTTTTAAAACATGGAAAGGTATTATAATCAGAAACACAAAAATACAGCCGCTCTAAGCAGAGAAATGAACCGGAAGCGCGGCAGACAATTGACCGGGAAAAGTTGATCGAGAGGAAAAGCGCATGAAGAGAAAATATCAGCGGATAGGAATCAGTGTATTATTAGCATCTTCCCTTTTGCTGACGGCATGTCAGGGACAGGGAGAGACGAAAGAGAAGACGGATGGGGACGGAAAAGAAAAGCAGGCGTCGATGGAGACGGCAAAGCTGGCGGATTCCATCCGGCAGAAATACGAAGAGAATTATGTGTATGCAGAGCCGATCAAAGATGTGGCGCGCGATGAACATTTGAAACTGCAGATGGGATTCGACATTATGAATTCTGAATTTACTGAATACACGCAGATCGTAAATGTGTTCAAAGATGCGGAACTGACGCAGCCCATCGGATCTCATTTTGAATGGGATGAGGAGACAAAAGAGCTGGAGGTCACTCCGCCGCGGTGGAGTGTCGGCGGGATCATGAGCGAGGGACTGAGCGAGGAAGATCCGGGTTATCAACCGGCAGATACTTCCCTGTTTGACAAAGGAGAACTCAACGATTGGGGAAACCTCCCGCAGTATTACATGGTGCAGTATGTGGATCTGGAGACCGGAGAACAACTGGAAAAGCCGATCGTCACCGTGTTTACCGTTGATTTTGAAGTGGACCGGGCGCCAAAGGTCTCGCTTTCGATCGACGAGGACGGAATACCGGTGTTCCGCTGGAAAGAGGTGGACGGAGCCGAACGTTATTATGTGATGAGCATGACGTATTCGGAAGAGAACGGTCTTTCCGGAGACGGATGGGTAGAAGGAAGTACGACAAAGACCGAGTGGAACCGGAGTCGACGGCCAAATTTATCACTTATGATGTGTCGGAAGCGGAGCGGCAGGATCCGGCTGTCGTAGAAAAGTATGGAGAGGGAACCGGAGCGATCCCGAAAGATTCCGAGTATGAGACTTATTATTGCGTGATCGCGGCATCGGAAGACGGTACTTCCGCGATGAGCAATCTGCTGGACGAGAAAGCGATCGCCCGAAAAGTTCCGTATATGGAAGAAGTTAAGATGAGTCTGGATCAGGAGGGCTCCAATTATGTGGACAGCTTTGCGGAGATGCCGTCGTACAAATGGGTGACGATGTGCGACGGAACATTGGTTCAGAAGATCATCAATTATGATTTTGAAAATGCAAAAGCGACAACCGAGACATGGGGCGAATACGAAAAAGAGGATATGTCGGATCTGAAAGTCGTTGAAAAAGACATTGTCAAAGTACCTTATGTGATCGACGGAACCGGTTTTGACGGAACGGTTGTCATTGAAAATTATAATCCCGATACATGGGAAGAAGAACTGGAAAGGATCCATCAGAGACAGGAACAGCTTCGGAGCCGGGGCGGAGCCGTGACGCCGGAGATGACCGAGGGCGAAAGCGGTGAAGGCGGAAAGAACGAGGATAAGAAACCGGATGATGCGGAATCGGAGGATGCGAAACCGGAGGAAAACGTGCAGGATGCAAAATATCCGGTAACCGCGAACAGTGCGCTCAGCGAGTATCTGGCAGTGAATATGATGAATGGAAATACACGGATCGATCTGAAAGATTTTCCGGAAAGTGCAGATACGTCCTATCTTCTGGATGCATGGGAGGAAGCTGTTTACCAGAATCCGCTTGTGATCGGCGTTACGAGCGCATCCATTTTAGATGATGGAAGAACGCTGGCGGTGGAATACGATACGGAAGCGGATGTGATCAAAGAGAAACAAAAAGAGATCACGGAAGAAGTGAAAAAAGTTGTCGGTCAGATCATCAAAGACGATATGACCGAACTGGAAAAAGAGATGGCGATCAATCAAGTATCTGTGCGATACGGCAGAGTATGATATGGAGGCGCTGGAAAAGTGCCGAGGAAAATAATTTCGCAGGCGTGGATGAAGAATTCAACGATTCCTTTACTCCGTACGGCGTACTTCTGAATCAGGTCGGAGTATGTTCCAGTTATGCGGGAGCGTTTAAGCTGCTGGCTCAGGAAGCTGGACTGGAATGTATCGTGGTGACCGGCAATCTGGATGGAGATCTGCCGCACGCATGGAACAAGGTGAAGATCGACGGCGAATGGCAGATCGTCGATTCCACCAACAATGAAAATGAACTGATACTCAATGCGCTTCTGAACCTGCCGGATCATGCGGCGGATAAAGTGCTTGTGGAAGATGAACGGTATGCGTTGGATCCGATCGTCAAAGAGTATAAGGCACAGACGGACGAGAAAGAATATTATCGGATCAATGGCAAATTCTTCGAGCAAAGTGAAATCACAAGGCCACTGAGTGAAGCACTCGGAAAAGAGGGAACGGCAGTGCTTCGTACAGATTATACATTGAGTGACGAAGAGTTCATGAACATTGCACAGGCGGTGGTCGAACAGTCCGGACAGGAGGAACTTTCCGGTTATTACTGGATGGGCGTGATCTATTTGACAAAAGAAGAGATGACAGAGCCGTAAATTGACGGGACAGCGCAGTGTAGTCTGAGCGGCGCGGTCGAAGCGCAGCAGCTTCCCGAAAGGGAGAAGTTGAGATGATATAGCTGCCGGGGCAAAAGATGCCTGAACGCATTGTTTCGTGCTGTGCACTCCCCGGCAATTTTATATATAAGAATATACATAGCAAAAAGGAGAAAAAGGTATGATCAGAGCAGGAATTATCGGTTCTACAGGATATGCAGGAGGCGAGCTGGTGCGTATTCTCCTGGGACACAAAGATGTGGAGATTAAATGGTATGGTTCCAGAAGCTATATCGATAAGAAATATGCGTCGGTTTACCAGAATATGTTTCAGTTAGTAGACGATGTCTGCAAGGACGACAACATGGAGCAGCTTGCAAAGGAAGTAGACGTCATTTTTACAGCAACTCCGCAGGGACTCTGTGCTTCCCTGGTAAATGATGAAATTCTTTCGAAAGTAAAGGTCATCGACCTGAGCGCCGATTTCCGTATTAAAGATGTAAAAACGTATGAAGAGTGGTACAAGATCGAGCATAAATCCCCGCAGTATATCGACGAGGCGGTTTACGGACTGTGCGAGATCAACCGTGAGAAAGTAAAACAGGCGCGCATCGTGGCAAACCCGGGATGCTATCCGACCTGCTCAACTCTTTCGATTTATCCTTTATTAAAGGAAGATCTCATTGATGGCAACACCATCATCATCGATGCAAAATCCGGAACTTCCGGAGCAGGAAGAGGAGCGAAAGTGGACAACCTCTACTGTGAGGTCAATGAAAACATCAAGGCATACGGCGTTGCCGGCCACCGCCACACACCGGAGATCGAGGAGCAGCTTTCCTATGCAGCTGGCTACCCGATCACCCTGAACTTCACCCCGCATCTTGTTCCGATGAACCGCGGCATTCTCGTAACGGCATATGCATCCCTGAAAAAAGATGTGACTTACGAAGAGGTTAAAGCCGTTTATGATAAGTATTATGCCAACGAGCAGTTTGTACGTGTTCTCGATAAGGATGTCTGCCCGCAGACGAAATGGGTCGAGGGAAGCAACTATGTGGATGTCAACTTCAAGATTGATCCGAGAACGAAACGAATCATCATGATGGGTGCGATGGACAACCTGGTCAAAGGCGCAGCAGGACAGGCGGTACAGAATATGAACCTGATGTTCGGCCTGCCGGAAAATGAAGGCCTGTGCATGCCGCCGATGTTCCCGTAAAAAAGACAGAAGCAGACAACAGACGGAATTTACGAAAAGTGAGGATAAAAGAATGAAAAAGATTGAAGGAGGCATCACTGCTGCAAAAGGTTTTCAGGCAGCAGGCGGCGCAGCAGGAATTAAAAAACAGGGCGTAAAGGATATGGCACTTGTCTACAGCGAGGTACCGTGCGTAGCAGCAGGAACCTTTACTACAAACATCGTAAAAGCAGCTCCGGTCAAATGGGACCAGGAGATTGTATACAACCATCCAACCGCACAGGCAATCGTCTGCAACAGCGGAATCGCCAATGCATGCACCGGCGAGGAGGGCCATGGCTACTGCAGAAAAACCGCAGAGGCAGCATCGGCTGCACTTTCCATTCCAGAGGACTCCGTTCTCGTTGCATCGACCGGTGTTATCGGAAAACAGATTCCGATCGATAAGATCGCAGCCGGCGTGGAAATGCTGAAACCGCAGCTTGCAGCTACAAGAGAAGCCGCAGCTACAGCAGCACAGGCGATCATGACAACCGACACCGAGCCGAAGGAAGTTGCTGTTCAGATCGAAATCGGCGGAAAAACCGTAACGATCGGCAGCATGTGCAAGGGCTCCGGCATGATCCATCCGAATATGTGCACCATGCTGAGCTTTGTGGCAACCGATGCCAATATTTCGAAAGAGATGCTGCAGAAAGCACTGAGCGAAGTCGTACCGGACACCTACAACATGGTTTCCGTAGACGGTGATACTTCCACAAACGATACCGTTCTCCTTCTGGCAAACGGTCTTGCCGGAAACCCGGAAATTACGGAAGAAAACGAGGATTACAAGATTTTCAAAGAAGCACTCTTTGAAGTCAATAAAACACAGGCGATGCACATCGCAGGCGACGGCGAGGGCGCAACCGCACTGTTCGAAGTGACGATTCAGGGAGCCGAGAGCAAAGAGCAGGCCGTGACACTGGCAAAATCCGTCATCACATCGAGTCTGACGAAAGCGGCAATCTTCGGCCATGACGCCAACTGGGGAAGAATCCTCTGCGCGATGGGTTACTCCGGAGCAAAATTCGATCCGGAAAATGTAGATCTCTACTTTGAGAGCGCAGCCGGAAAACTGCAGATTATCACGAAAGGTGTTGCCGTTGACTACAGCGAGGAGGAGGCAACGAAGATCCTCTCCGAGCCGAAAGTAACTGCGATCGCCGACATCCACATGGGAGAGGCGGCAGCAACGGCATGGGGCTGCGACCTGACCTATGACTATGTAAAAATTAATGCGGATTACCGTTCTTAAAAACATTCGGATGAAATTCTGAGGGAATACAACGAAAACGTGCCGGGAAATCGTATTTTCGGTACAGCAGAACCAGGAATCAAAAGAGGAGAGCGAGGAAAAAATCATGGTAAATCAGATGTATCTGGACAAAGCAAATGTGCTGATCGAGGCACTTCCTTATATTCAGCGGTTCAACCGCAAAATCATTGTCATCAAATACGGCGGAAGCGCGATGGTGGATGAAGAGTTAAAGAGAAACGTCATCCAGGACGTGGTTCTTCTGAAACTGGTCGGCTTCAAACCGATCATCGTACACGGCGGCGGAAAGGAAATCAGCCGCTGGGTCGGAAAAGTCGGCATGGAACCGAAATTCGTCAACGGCCTTCGTGTAACGGATGCCGATACGATGGAAGTGGCAGAGATGGTGCTGAACAAGGTCAACAAAGAGCTTGTCACCATGATTCAGTCACTCGGAGTTAATGCTGTCGGCATCAGTGGAAAAGACGGCGGTCTCTTAAACGTAGAGAAAAAGCTGTCCAAGGGAGAAGACATCGGCTTCGTTGGAAATATCAAAAATGTAAACCCGAAAGTGCTGTACGATCTTCTGGATAACGATTTCCTGCCGGTAGTCTGCCCGGTCGGCATGGACGATGATTTCAACACCTATAACATCAATGCAGACGACGCAGCCTGCGCGATCGCAGAGGCGTTAAATGCGGAAAAACTGGCATTCCTGACCGATATCGAGGGTGTCTACAAAGATCCGAAGGATCCGGAGAGCCTGATTTCCGAGCTCCACGTACAGGAAGCAAGAGATCTCATCACAAACGGAAATGTCGGCGGCGGCATGATTCCAAAACTGCAGGGCTGCATCGATGCGATCGGGAACGGCGTATCGAGAGTCCACATCATGGACGGAAGAATCCCGCACTGCCTGCTGCTTGAGATCTTTACGAACAAAGGAATTGGTACGGCTATTTTAGGGGAAAACAAGGAGAAATTCAATCATGAAGACGAATGAGTATATGGAACAGACCGAGCAGTACGTGCTTCACACCTATAACCGGTTCCCGCTTGTGATCGACCACGGCGAGGGCGTTCATCTGTATGACACCGACGGAAAAGCATATCTGGACTTTGCGGCAGGTATCGCGGTATATGCGCTCGGCTACAGCAATGACGATTATAAAAAAGCAGTGAAAGACCAGGTGGACAAAGTCATCCATGTTTCCAACCTGTTCTACAATGTTCCGATGGGCTCCGCGGCGGAAAAGCTGGCGAAGGCATCCGGCATGGATAAAGTATTCTTTACGAACAGCGGTACGGAGTCGATCGAGGGAGCCATCAAAGTAGCGAGAAAATACGCTTACTTAAAAGATGGCAGCAACGATCACGAGATCATCGCGATGAACCATTCCTTCCATGGAAGAAGCCTTGGAGCGCTTTCTGTAACAGGAAATACGCATTATCAGGATCCGTTCAAACCGCTGATCGGCGGCATTAAATTTGCGGATTTTAATGATCTGGAGAGCGTAAAGGCACAGATTACCGACAAGACATGTGCGATCATCATGGAGACTGTACAGGGCGAGGGCGGTATCTATCCGGCAACGAAAGAATTTTTACAGGGCGTGCGCGATCTGTGTGACGAGCACGACATCCTGCTGATTCTCGACGAGATCCAGTGCGGTATGGGAAGAACGGGAAAACTGTTCGCATGGCAGGATTACGGCGTACAGCCGGATGTCATGACGTGTGCAAAAGCACTTGGCTGCGGCGTTCCGGTCGGCGCCTTCGTGCTGAATAAAAAGACGGCAGAGCATTCGCTCGTTCCGGGAGACCACGGAACGACATACGGCGGAAACCCGCTGGCCTGCGCGGCTGTCAATGCTGTATTTGAATGCTATGAGAAACAGCATGTCGTAGAGCATGTAGCAGAGACGGCTCCGTATCTGGAGAAAAAGCTGGACGAGCTGGTGGAAAAATATGACTGCCTCGCAGCACGCCGTGGAAAAGGCTTTATGCAGGGCCTTGTCGTAACGGGACGTCCGGTCGGAGAAGTCATCAACTGCGCGATTGAGAACGGACTTCTTGTGATTTCCGCCGGAAGCGACGTTCTTCGTATGGTACCGCCGCTTGTGATTACGAAAGATGACATCGATGAGATGATTGAAAAACTGGAGAAAGCATTACAGTAATGTGGAATAGACAGCCGTCTGGTTTCCTACGCAGGAGACCGGGCGGCTGTTTTCCTGCTGTCCCTGAGTTCTGTATAAAAACGGGGAAAAAAGGAATAGTATAAAATGTACTCTCGGGGCCTTTCTGCACTTGCTTTTACGGCCGATTTTCCGCCAGCTGCACCCAAATTTCATCAACGTACGCACCGCGTACGCCTCAGAAATTTGGGTGCAGCTGACAAAAAATCTTCTCGTAAAATCAAGCGCAGAAAGACTCCGAGAGTACATAAAAAAACAGCAGGAGGAAAAATCAATGGCGGGAATTTTAACAGCGCTGCTTTCCGGCGCACTGATGAGTATTCAGGGCGTTTTCAACACAGAGGTGACGAAACAGACGAGTACATGGCTGGCGGCCGGCTGGGTGCAGATCAGTGCGTTTGCCGTCTGTCTTGCGGCATGGTGCATCACCGGGAGGGAGCCCATCGGGGATCTGTTCCGCGTAAAGCCGTGGTATCTGCTGCTCGGCGGGGCAATTGGCGCGTTTATCACGATCACGGTTATCTGGAGTATGGCAGGGCTCGGCCCGGCGAAGGCGGCGATGCTGATCGTCATTTCCCAGCTCGCAGCGGCGTGGCTGATTGAACTGTTCGGCCTTTTCGGTATGGAAAAAACGGATTTCACCGTGCGAAAACTGATCGGCATGGCGATCGCCGTTGTGGGAATTGTAGTGTTTCAGTGGGAATAACGATTAAGATTTCTACTTGTATTTTTATGGTTTCTTCGATACAATAGAAACGTAGTTATGCGTACACAAGGGACCCTTGCGCGTCAGATGCGAAGCGGAAGGGAGTACACAGCATGAAATTGAAAAAACAGCAGGACAGAGGCAGAAAACATGCAAAAATACTGGCGGCGATGCTGGTTTTTTTGCTCTGCGGATGCAACCACAGGGATACAGAATACAAACTGTCAGATAGCACAGGCGGGAGCACGGCGGAAACCGTTTTCGGGAATCAGAAGGAAGTGGATGAGGAGCAGACGGTTTCCGAAAAAAGCGCCGGAGAAACCACAGGCATTCCGGAAAAACGTGAGGCACAGGAGGCAGCACCGGAAGAAACAGTGCAGGTTTATATCTGCGGTGCGGTCGCTTCCCCCGGTGTCTACACGCTGCCGGGCGGAAGCCGCGTAGTGCAGGCTGTGGAAGCGGCAGGCGGATTTCTGCCGGATGCTGAAGAAAAAATCCTCAATCTTGCACGGAAAATCGAAGACGGAGAGCAGATCACCGTCTGGACGCGCGAGGAGGCAGAAAACATGGAAATCACGGAAACGCCGCAGCAGAATACGGGCGGCACGGAGCAGGCTTCCGGTTCCGGCAAAGTCAACCTGAACACGGCCGGAAAAGAAGAACTGATGACACTCTCCGGCATCGGAGAGAGCCGTGCGGATGCCATCATCGCCTACCGCGAAGCAAACGGCCCGTTTGGTTCGATTGAGGAGATTATGAACATTGAGGGCATCAAGGGAAAGATGTTTGAAAAGATAAGGGGTTCTATCGAGGTTTAGAACAAGAAGGAGAAGAAATGGCAAAGAAAGTTCTTGTAGTTGATGATGAAAAACTGATCGTAAAAGGAATCCGCTTCAGCCTGGAGCAGGACGGCATGGAGGTTGACTGCGCATACGACGGCGAGGAAGCACTCTCCATGGCAAAAGAAAAAGAATACGATATGATCCTTCTGGATCTGATGCTGCCAAAGCTGGACGGATTGTCCGTCTGCCAGCAGATCCGTGAATTTTCCAACGTTCCGATCGTCATGCTGACCGCAAAGGGCGAGGACATGGACAAAATCCTGGGACTGGAATACGGCGCAGATGATTACATCACAAAGCCGTTCAACATTCTGGAAGTAAAAGCACGCATCAAGGCCATCATGCGCCGTGCGGCCCGCCAGGAGCCAAAAGAAGAGAAAGCAAAAGTCGTACAGGTGAAAGACCTGCGGATCGACTGCGAGAGCAGAAGAGTCTTCATCGGAGACCGCGAGATCAATCTGACTGCGAAGGAGTTCGATGTGCTCGAGCTTCTCGTCTTCAATCCGAACAAGGTGTACAGCAGAGAGAACCTGCTGAATATTGTCTGGGGCTATGAGTACCCGGGCGACGTGCGCACCGTAGATGTACATATCCGCCGTCTGCGCGAAAAGATTGAGAAAAATCCAAGTGAACCGAAGTACGTTCACACAAAGTGGGGAGTTGGTTACTATTTCCAGGCTTAAAAACAAAGAAAAATGGAAGTTTCTGCGGAGTCTGCGCTTCCGCATCACGGTGATTCTTGTGATCATCGGCATTGTACCGTGTGTGATCCTTGAGAAGAGCATCGTAAACAGCTATGAGGACCGTGCGGTATCGGTGCGCAGCATTACCGTAAAAAATCAGTGCGATATTATCTGCAACCAGCTCATCCAGCAGAATTACATGGAAGATCCTGGATCGGATGTCATCAACGGACAGCTCAGTATGCTGACAAATATCTACGGCGGCAGAATCCTGATTATCGACCAGGATTTCCGCGTCATCAAAGATACGTACGATATGGACCGCGGAAAGACGATTATCTCGCAGGAGGTCATCCAGAGCTTTCAGGGCAAGGAGACGAGCCAGTACGACCGGAAAAACAGCTATCTGGAAATGACGGTGCGGATTCAGAATACCGAGACGAAGGAGACGCTCGGCGTTATGCTCGTCAGCATTTCGACGGATGAGATCCGTGCGAATATGAAAATTCTGGAGACGAAGGGAATGACGATTCTTTCGATCATTGCGCTTCTCGTGCTGGTTTTTGGCTATCTGCTCGCGGGCATTCTGATGAAGCCGTTCCAGAAGGTCACCCGTTCCATCGAGGACATCACCGACGGCTATCTCGACGAAAGCATTTCTGTTCCGGATTACCTCGAGACAGAGCTGATCACGGACGCATTCAACAAGATGCTGACCCGCGTCCGCACGCTCGACGATTCCCGCCAGGAATTTGTTTCGAACGTCTCGCATGAGTTAAAGACGCCGCTTGCGTCCATGAAGGTTCTGGCGGATTCGCTGAACGGGCAGGAGGGCGTTCCGGTGGAACTTTATCAGGAGTTCATGCAGGATATTACCTCGGAGATCGACCGCGAAAACCAGATTATTACCGACCTTTTGTCGCTGGTCAAGATGGATAAAAAGGTGGCAGACCTCAATATCACCCAGGTCAATATCAACGAGCTGTTAGAGCAGCTGCTGAAGCGGCTTCATCCGATTGCCGCACAGAAAAATGTGGAGCTCATTCTCGACAGCTTCCGCCCGGTCAATGCGGAGGTGGATGCGACGAAGCTCTCGCTGGCGTTCTCGAACCTGATCGAAAACGGCATCAAATACAACAACGAGAATGGATGGGTGCGTGTATCCTTAAATGCGGATCACAAATATTTCTACGTGACGGTGGCAGACTCCGGCATCGGCATCCCGGAGGAGTCGATTGCGCATATCTTCGAGCGTTTCTACCGCGTGGACAAGTCCCACTCGCGGGAAATCGGCGGAACCGGCCTTGGCCTTGCGATTGCGCGGAGCGCGATTGTCATGCACCGGGGAGCGATCCGTGTATACAGCAAAGAAAACGAGGGAACGACATTTTCCGTGCGGATTCCTCTGAATTACGTGATGTAGGAGGTGGCGCACATGAAACGGATACTTGGCGTACTGCTGGCCGGCGTGCTGCTTCTTAGCGGCTGCGGGCAGTGGCAGAAGAGCCAGAAGGAGTCGGCGTATCACCTGTACTGCCTGGACAAAACCGGCACAACACTGGTGCAGGAGCCGTATGAACCAAAAGAAGGAACGGATCAGAAACTGATCAAGGAGCTGGTTGACGCGCTGCAGGAGAAACCTGCCAAGGACGGAAACCAGGCACTTCTTTCCAATGGGATTTCCATCAAGACGTATACGCTGGAGAACGGGCTCCTTACGCTGAACTTAAGTGGAGAGTACGGAGAGCTTGCGCGGTCGCAGGAGGTTTTGGTGCGTGCAGGACTGGTGCGTACCTTTGTGCAGGTTCCGGAGGTGGAGCGCGTGACGCTTCTGATTGACGGGGATCCGTTAAAGGATTCCAAAGGACGCGAGATCGGAACGATGACGGCGGACAGCTTTCTGGAAAATTCCGGAAGGGAAATTTATCAGTATCAGTATGCGACGCTGACACTGTATTTTGCAAATGAAGCAGGCGATCATCTTGTGAAAGAGACGCGGCGGGTGCCGTACAGCACGAACATTCCGCTGGAACGTGTCGTGGTGGAGCAGCTGATGAAGGGACCGAAAGAAGACGGCCACTATGCAGTGCTGCCGGATACGATGAATGTCTTAAGTGTCACGACATCCGATCGGATTGCCTATGTGAATTTTGACAAATCTTTTAAGGATTCTGCGCTTTCGAGTGTGGCGGAGCAGATTCCGATTTACGCGGTGGTGGATTCCATCACGGCGAACTGTAAGGTGGATAAGGTGCAGTTTTCCATCAACGGAGAGAGCGATGTAACCTTCCGTGAAACGATGAAACTCAATCAGTTCTACGAGGAAGACCTGTCTTATCTGGAGGAAAAAGATACATGAGAAAACGGCCCATGTGCCTGGCGTGTCTTGGATTCATGCTGGTGCTTGTGCTGCTGCGGATTGCGGGCGTGCCTCTTGGCACGCCTTTTTCTGACCCCAAATACGAAAACAAAGCGCAGCAGGGCAGGAAGGTGTGGATTGCAGGGACAATTGAAACGTATGAGAAAAAGAGCAGCAACAACGGGTATGTGCTGCGTGGGGAGGGAAGCAAAGGGAAAATTTATCTGCTCGCAAAGCGGGGAGATCTGCCGGTCGGAGCCGCTGTGCGGGTGTACGGAACTGTAAAAAAGCCGGAAAGCCCGCGCAATCCGGGGATGTTTGATGAGAAAACATATTATGAGGGAAAAGGCTGTGCGTTCTACGTGATTTCGGAACGGGAGGAAGTTGTGGATGCCGGGCGGTGGAATCTCGGCGAAGCGCTCCGGCTGGAGCGGGAGCGGTGCTGTGCCGTTTTAAAAGAAATGATGCCGGAGGAGGAGGCAGGTGTGCTTTCTGCGATGCTGCTCGGGGAACGGTCGGAACTCACGGAGGAGACGTATCTGGCGTATCAGCAGAGCGGTCTGCTGCACCTGATTTCCGTTTCCGGCATGCATCTGATGCTGCTCGGCATGGCACTCCGACGGCTGCTGATGGCGCTGCATCTGCCGAAAACTCCCGCGTCTCTGGCAGCGGCCGCCGGTATGGTGCTGTATGGCATGTTTACCGGCAGCGGAACGGCGACCGTGCGTGCAGTGGTGATGTTTGCGGTGCGGATGGGAGCTGTCGCAGTGGGAAGGACGTATGATTCCTTAAGTGCGCTCTCTCTTGCGGCAATTCTGATGCTGGCAGAAAACCCCTCGTATCTGGAGCAGAGCGGGTTCTGGCTTTCGTTTGGAGCAGTAACAGCCATTTCCGGGGTTTATCCGGTTCTGGCGGGGGAGAAGGCGGAACGGAAGAGACGCGGGGAAAAAACGGGGCTGGAAAAGCTTGCGGCGAAAGGAAAAGAGGCTGCGATGGTGTACCTTTCCCTGCAGCTTGTCATGATCCCGCTGCAGGCGTGGTATTTTTATGAGATTCCGCTCTTTGCGTTTCTGCCGAATCTGTTTGCAGGAGCTGTCATGACGGCGGTGCTGCTGACAGGTGCTGCGGGGCTTCTGGCGGGACTGGCAAGCGTGAAAGCGGGAAGTGTTGTTCTGCTTCCGACGCGGTTCCTGCTCACACTTCTGCGGCAGATGACAGCGGCGGTCGCACAGATTCCGGGAAATGTGTGGATCTGCGGTCAGCCGGAAAAATGGCAGATGGCAGGATATGGAATCATTCTGACCGGTCTGCTGGTGATACTGTATGTGCGAAAACGAAAACGGGAGATGAATCCGGATGGGGCAAAACGAAAAGGTGCGCAGGCACGAAAGCGGGAGCGGATGCTCTTTGGTATTACCATGTTTTTTGCCTGTGTTCTGCTTTTTTACCGTCCCCGGGAAACGTTTTCCATTACAGCGCTGGACGTCGGCCAGGGCGATTCGCTGGTGGTGGAGAGCGGCCGTTTTGTGATGCTGAATGACGGCGGGAGCAGCAGTGCGTCTGCGGTCGGGGAAAAAAGGATTCTCCCATATCTGAAACAGCGCGGCATTGCCGCTCTTGATGCCGTTGTTGTCACGCACCCGGACGCAGATCACACGAACGGAATCCTCGAACTGCTGGAGCTGATCAGGGAGCAGAAAACGGCGCTTCGCATCCGCCATCTGTTCCTGCCTGTGTGGATGAAAGGAAGCGAAAAAGAAAATCCTTTTATTTTAGCCGCACAAAAAGCGGGAATTATGGTAGAATATCTAAAAAAGGGAGACGAGATCCGTGCAGGAGAACTCACCGTATCGGTACTTCATCCGGGAGCGGGCGAAGACTATACGGGAGAGGAAAACGCCGGAAGTGTTGTATTACAGCTTTCCTGCGGTGCCTGCCGCGCACTTCTGACGGGAGATCTGGAGGGAAGCGGAGAAGAAGAGGTCCTGGGAGCGGCAGAGCGGTGCCAGATTTTAAAGGTGGCGCACCACGGCTCGAGAAATTCAACGAGCGAGGCATTTCTGAACCGCATACAGCCGCAGATCAGCCTGATTTCCTGCGCGTGGCCGGGACGGTACGGCCATCCGCACCGGGAGCTGCTGGAGCGGCTTCGTGCCTGCAAAAGCCATATCTACGGAACACCGGTGGATGGAGCCGTGACAGTACAGCTGAAGCGTGACCGCCTGGCGGTTCACGGATACCGGTCGGATGTGGAATTTCCCGTCTCCTGAATGGTCAAAAGCTCCGGCTGCTGCGGCACTGCGCAAACGTGCTTCTGCCGGAACGAAAGAAAGAGGATGGAATGAAAAGCATTTTAGAAGATATCAAAACGCAGAATTTTAAGCAGGCCTACCTGCTCTACGGAGAAGAAGCCTATCTGAAGCATCAGTATAAAAACAAGCTGAAAAACGCACTGCTGCCAGAGGACGACACGATGAATTTCTCCCGCTTTGAGGGAAAAGGAACCGAGATTCCCAAAGTGATTGACCTTGCGGAGACGATGCCGTTTTTTGCGGACCGCCGTGTGATTCTGCTGGAAAATACAGGATTTTTCAAAAACAAAGCCGACGCGCTGGCAGACTACATGGGATCCCTGCCGGATTATCTGGTGCTGATCTTCGTGGAGGAGGAAGTCGATAAGCGGAACCGTATGTACAAGGCGGTGCAGAAGCAGGGAAGAGCAGTGGAATTTGCTCGTCAGGACGAAAAGACGCTGATGACCTGGGTACTCGGCATGATGAAAAAAGAGGGAAAAAAGATCACGCGCCAGGATATGGAAGATTTTCTGGAAAAGACGGGCGCGGATATGGGAAATATCTCGCAGGAGCTGGAAAAACTGCTCAGCTATACGATGGGAAGAGATGTGATCACGCGGGCGGATATCGAGGCAGTCTGCACAACGCAGATTACGAACCGGATTTTCGAGATGATCCGCGCGGTAACGGAGAAGAAGCAGCGGAAAGCGCTCGATCTGTATCAGGATCTGCTGGCTTTAAAGGAGCCGCCGATGCGGATTCTCTTTCTGCTGGCACGCCAGTTCAATCTGCTGCTGCGGGTCAAAGAGCTGCTGGCAGAGCACTGCGATCAGGCGACGATCGCAAAACGGACGGGACTGCAGAGCTTCGTTGTGCGGAACTATATTCCCATGTCGCGCCAGTATGCGGCGGAGGAATTAAAAGCGGCGGTCAATGACTGCGTGCAGATGGAAGAGGACGTGAAGACGGGAAAAATTTCCGATCTGCTGAGCGTGGAGCTGCTGATTACGAAATACAGCAGGGCGGCGTAAGAGCAGAGTTTTCTAAAAAGAACAAGGCGTATCGGCCAGTTTTCCTGTACCGGTACGCCTTGTTCTGTGTTTATCAAAAGATCTGTCGCGGCGCACTCTTTTGGTAAGCATAAAAAAAGAACCCAGCCACATGACGGTATGACTAAGTTCTCTTTGTTTTATATCTTTATTATGCGATTGAGTTTACAGCTTTGCTCAGATTGGATACTTTTCTGGCAGCGTTGTTTTTATGATAAACGCCTTTAGAAGCAGCCTTGTCGATGGTAGAGATCGCATTTACTAATGCAGCAGCAGCAGCCTCTTTATCGTTTGCAGCAACAGCAGCATCTACTTTTTTCATAGAAGTCTTAACTGCAGAACGGATTGCTTTGTTGCGGTCTGCCTTTGTCTGATTTACCAGGATTCTTTTCTTTGCGGATTTAATGTTAGCCAAACTGTACACCTCCAATATTTTTAAAATTAATGTGATTTAAGGGATGTTATTCAATGGAACAGACACGGGCGCTCCACTGAAACATGCTTTATTATCCTATAATATTTCGCATGTTTTGTCAATACATATTTTTGAAAAAATTGCAAAAACTACAACAAAAATACAGGAGAAGGAGAAAAGTATGATAGGAAAGTATAGGATGCGGACAGACCTGGCGATGGAGAATCAGGAAAAATTTGAGAGGGACCATGTGGAGATCTCCGGGGTCGAGATTGAGAAGAAGAAAAGAAAGGCGGAAATTCAGACAACCATTGTGAAAATCACATCGGAGCAGGGTGCAAAAATGATGGGAAAGCCGAAAGGGACGTATGTGACGATCGAAGCGCCGCTGCTTTTGACGGCAGACGAGGAGGAGAGCCGGAAAGCGGCGGAGGAGTTTTCCCACTGTCTGATGGAAATGGTGCCGGAAGCGTGCGGATCCGTTCTTGTGGCCGGCCTCGGCAACCGCGGCATCACGCCGGATGCGCTCGGGCCGGAGACGGTGGAGCAGCTTAACGTTACGCGCCATCTGGTGCGCACCTACGGAAAGAAGGGCTGGGAAGTGAGTGCCCTTGCTCCCGGCGTTATGGCACAGACGGGCATGGAGGCAGTGGAAATCCTGCGCGGAACGGCAGAACAGACCCATCCAGATGTGATTCTCGCCGTGGATGCCCTTGCCGCATGCAGTATTCACCGGCTGAACTGTACGATCCAGCTTGCCGACACCGGAATCTGGCCGGGCTCGGGCGTCGGAAACCACCGCAATGCCTTAAATCAGGAGACGCTCGGCGTGCCGGTCATCGGAATCGGTGTGCCGACCGTTGTAGGGGCAGGAACGATCGTCCACGATGCCGTCGCAGGCGTTCTGGAATCGCTGGAGGAGTCCGAGATGGATGAATTTCTGGGAGAAGTCATTTCACCGGCGCTCGAAAGCCTTTACGTGACGACAAAAGAGATCGACGAGATGGTCCGCCGCCTGGCCGGGGTTCTTGCGGCAGGTATGAATCAGGCATTTTCCGGGGAAATGTAACATATCATGAATATGGTGATAATATGTGGAATGCCAGGCGAAATGGACGATGGTTCGGATGGGGATGTCTTTTCCTGTCCTGCAGTATACTGCTGTTCCGCAGTGCAGCGGTTCTCCGGAAAAATCATTTCTTAGAGGGGAAAGTTCTGCTGCACCGGGCGGCAGCACAGGCGGAGCAGTTATCCGTGGATGTGATGATGCCGCTTCTTTTTTATGACGGAAAAGAGGACGGAAGGGGATGGATGGAAAATCTCCTCGCGGCAGTGCGGGATCAGATACCGGCGCTTCGGGAGGGAAGCACGGCAGAAAATACGCTGTCTGCCGGGACAGAAGCAGCGGAAACGGATACGGCGAAGCAGGATTCGAATCCGGGACCGGGAGCAGAAAGAGGGCAGACAGAATCGAAGGAGCATGGAACTGAGGAAGATCAAAAGGATGGAACTCAAAAAGATGAAACTCAAAAAGATGGAATGGAAATCACGGAGCCGGAGCGGACGGAAATAGGAATCACAGAACCGGCAGCCGGAGAGTCGGCATCAACGGCAGAACCCGAAGCGCCACAGTCTGTCCCGGAGGAGACCATCGAAACCGGCGGCGCACCGCGTGAGATTCTCTACCCGGAGGCCGACACGATTCAGGAGACAATTTCCCCTGACCTTCTTGCTGACCCGCAGGCGCTCCTGAACCGCTTCTTCGTTGTCGATCCCAACACTTCGGTCCTGCCGGGCGAGATCGACGGCAGCACCCTGCTCGGAAAAGACCTGACCCTGCCGGAAAATGCCGAAGGCCCGCAGATTCTGATCTATCATACCCATTCGCAGGAAACCTTCGCCGATTCCCGTCCGGGAGAAAGAGCGGACACGGTAATCGGCCTCGGTGATGATCTGCAGGAGCTTCTGGAAAAGCAGTACGGATACGAAGTGCTTCATATTACAGAGGCATTTGACATGAAAGAAGGCTGTCTCGAGCGGAGCCGCGCCTACAACTACGCGGAGCCGGTCATCGCAGCGGCGCTGGAAGAACACCCGTCCATTCAGGTCGTGATCGACCTGCACCGGGACGGGGTCAATGGTTCAAAACGTCTTGTGACAGAAATCAACGGAAAGCCGACCGCGCAGATCATGTTTTTCAACGGCCTTTCCCGCACGAAAGAAAGCGGCGAACTGACAAGCCTGCCCAATCCGTATCAGGCGGAAAACCTTGCATTTTCCTTTCAGATGGAGTATGAGGCAAAACAGTATTATCCCGGCTTTTCGCGCTGTATCTATTTAAAAGGCTACCGCTACAACCTCCATCTCCGCCCGAGATCTGTTCTTCTCGAGGTTGGTGCGCAGACGAATACGGTCGAGGAGGTGAAAAATGCAATGGGGCCGTTTGCGGATATCCTGCATAAGGTTCTGTCGGGCAAAAGTCCGGCATCAGGCGGATAAATTTATCTTGCTTTTTTGAGTGGAATTTCGTATCATACAAAATAGACATGAGATAAAATTGATATTTAACCCGTGAAAAAGCAGGAGGAAAAAACTTGTCAGGAATAGATCAGAGTAAAATTCGTAACTTTTTGTATTATTGCCCATATCGACCATGGAAAATCAACCCTTGCGGACCGTATTATTCAGAAAACAGGCCTTTTGACCGAGCGTGAGATGCAGGATCAGGTGCTGGACAATATGGATCTGGAGCGTGAGCGCGGCATCACGATCAAGGCACAGGCGGTCCGTACCGTATACAAAGCGGCCGACGGCGAGGAGTACATTTTAAACATGATTGACACCCCGGGCCATGTTGACTTCAACTATGAGGTTTCCAGAAGCCTTGCCGCATGCGACGGGGCGCTGCTCGTTGTCGATGCATCGCAGGGTATCGAGGCGCAGACCCTTGCCAACGTCTATCTCGCCCTTGACCATGACCTGGATGTGTTCCCGGTCATCAACAAAGTAGACCTTCCAAGCGCCGAGCCGGACCGTGTAATTGCAGAGATCGAGGATGTCATCGGACTGGAAGCGCAGGATGCTCCGCGGATTTCCGCAAAAACCGGCCTGAACGTGGACGAGGTGCTCGAACAGATCGTACAGAAAATTCCGGCACCGGAAGGTGATCCGACGGAACCGTTAAAAGCACTGATTTTCGACTCCGTCTACGATGCATACCGCGGCGTCATCATTTCCTGCCGTGTGATGGAAGGAAGCGTGAAAAAAGGAACGAGAATCCGCATGATGGCGACAGGCGCTGTCGAGGAAGTTGTCGAGGTCGGCTACTTCGGCGCAGGCCGTCTGATCCCGTGCGACGAGCTCTCCGCCGGAATGGTAGGCTATATCACCGCCAGTATCAAAAATGTGCGCGACACCCGCGTGGGTGATACCGTGACCGATGCCGACCGTCCGTGTGCAGAAGCACTGCCGGGCTACAAAAAAGTCAACCCGATGGTATACTGCGGCATGTACCCGGCCGACGGCGCACAGTACGGCGATCTGCGCGACGCGCTGGAAAAACTGCAGTTAAACGATGCATCCCTCTTCTACGAGCCGGAGACATCGGCAGCACTGGGCTTTGGCTTCCGCTGCGGTTTCCTTGGACTGCTTCACCTGGAAATTATTCAGGAGCGCCTGGAGCGTGAGTACAATCTGGATCTCGTGACGACCGCACCGAGCGTTATCTATAAGGTTCACAAAACCGACGGAACCGTCATTGACCTGACCAACCCGTCGAATCTGCCGGACCCGTCCGAGATTGATTATATGGAAGAGCCGCTGGTAAAAGCAGAGATTATGGTGACGACCGACTACATCGGACCGATCATGGAGCTCTGCCAGCAGAGACGAGGCCAGTATCAGGGAATGGAATACATGGAGACGACGCGTGCGATGCTTCATTACCATCTCCCACTGAATGAGATTATCTACGATTTCTTTGATGCCTTAAAATCCCGCTCCAAAGGTTATGCGTCATTCGACTACGAGCTGCTCGGTTATGAGAGAAGCGAGCTTGTAAAACTCGATATCCTCGTCAATAAAGAAGAAGTGGATGCGCTGTCCTTCATCGTATTCGAGGGATCTGCGTACGAGCGCGGAAGAAAGATGTGCGAGAAGCTCAAAGAAGAGATTCCGCGGCAGCTCTTCGAAATCCCGATCCAGGCGGCTGTCGGATCGAAGATTATCGCCAGAGAAACCGTCCGCGCGATGCGCAAAGACGTCCTCGCCAAGTGCTACGGCGGCGATATTTCCCGAAAGAAGAAGCTGCTGGAGAAGCAGAAGGAAGGTAAGAAGCGGATGCGCCAGGTAGGAAACGTGGAGATTCCGCAGAAAGCCTTTATGAGCGTACTGAAACTGGATGAAAATTAAGAAATAAAAATGAGACCGGCCTGTCGGCGCCGCCTGCTGTTGCGGGAGCGCAGGGGCCGGTCTTTCGATCGTACGGAGGAAAAGCAGAATGAATAAAAAAAGAAAACCACTGGAACTCTATGTGCATATCCCGTTCTGCATCCGGAAATGCGCCTACTGTGATTTTGTCTCGGGACCGGGCACGAAAGCAATGCAGAAGGAGTATGAAGAGGCTCTGCTGGCAGAAATCGATGCAGCGGAAGAGACGGCAGAAAGTGAAGTGATTTCCGTCTTTTTCGGCGGCGGAACACCATCCGCAGTGGATGCCGGAATGCTCGCCCGTGTGATGGAAAAACTGCGGAGCAAGTACATTTTTTCAGAGGATGCTGAGATTACGCTGGAGGCCAATCCGGGAACGCTGGATGCGGAAAAACTGAAATGTTACAGGAAGAGCGGCTTCAACCGGATCAGTATCGGCTGTCAGTCGGTTCACGATGAGGAGCTGAAACGGCTGGGAAGAATCCACACGTTTGCGGAATTTCAGGAGAGTTTTGCACTGGCACGGGATGCCGGGTTTGCGAATATCAACGTGGATCTGATGTCAGGTCTGCCGGAGCAGAGTGAAAAGAAATGGGAAGAGAGTCTTCGGACGATCGCGGAGCTTTCTCCGGAGCACATTTCCGCCTACAGCCTGATCGTGGAGCCGGGAACCCCGTTTGCGGAGCAGAAACTGGATCTGCCGGATGAGGACACAGAACGCGAAATGTATGCCAGAACGGCGGAAATCCTCGCAGAATACGGCTTTTTCCAGTATGAGATTTCCAATTATGCAAAGCCGGGCTTCGCATGCCGCCACAATATCGGCTACTGGAAAAGGACGGATTATCTGGGGTTCGGGCCTTCCGCGGCATCGTTATTCGGAAACCGCCGGTGGACGAACACGGCAGATCGATCTTTGTATCTGAAAGCGTGCGGAGCACTGGAAAAGATCCGTGAGGATGAGGAAATTCTTTCCCAGCAGGATGCCATGGAAGAATTTATGTTTCTCGGCCTTCGAATGACACAAGGGATCTCGACGGCGGAGTTTGAGGAGCAGTTTGGAAAGGAGATCCATGCCGTATACGGCGGGGTTCTGAAGAAATACGAAGCGATGCATCTTTTACAGGAACACAGCGGGCGTCTGGCTCTGACACGCGATGGGATTTCCGTCAGCAATGTGATTCTGGCAGATTTTCTGCTGTAAAAAGATGATAAAGAAATAGAACAAATGTTTGCATAACGCACGGCGGTGTGCTATAATGGGAGAAAACGAGACAAGATTCCTGTCCCTGTCCGGACAGGGATTCCAATTAATAAGAGGAACAGTTATGGCAGAGAAAAAAGAGTTTATCAGAATACGGGGAGCCAGGGAGAACAACCTGAAAGCACTGAATGTCGATATCCCCAGAAACCAGTTTGTTGTATTTACGGGCCTCAGCGGTTCAGGAAAGAGTTCGCTTGCGTTTGACACGATCTATGCGGAGGGCCAGCGGCGGTACATGGAGAGCCTTTCCTCCTACGCGCGCCAGTTCTTAGGACAGATGGAAAAACCGAATGTGGACAGCATCGAAGGCCTGCCGCCTGCTATTTCGATCGATCAGAAATCGACGAACCGGAACCCGCGTTCCACCGTCGGAACCGTGACGGAGATTTACGATTACTTCCGTCTTCTGTACGCGAGAATCGGTATTCCGCACTGTCCGAAGTGCGGAAAAGTCATCAGCCGCCAGTCGGTGGACCAGATGGTCGATCAGATCATGGCACTCCCGGAGCGGACGAAAATCCAGCTTCTCGCGCCGGTTGTGCGCGGCCGCAAGGGAAGACACGAAAAGGTGCTCGAACAGGCAAAACGCAGCGGCTATGTCCGCGTGATGATCGACGGCAGCCAGTATGAGCTGTCCGAGGAGATCACGCTGGATAAGAACCTGAAACACAACATTTCCATTATTGTGGACCGTCTTGTAGTCAAACCGGACATTGAGAAACGTCTGACGGATTCCGTCGAGAACGTACTGGATCTGGCGGACGGCCTTCTGGTGGTCGACACGATGGACGGAAATCAGCTCAACTTCAGCCAGAGCTTTTCCTGCCCGGACTGCGGCATCAGCATGGAGGAGATTGAGCCGAGAAGCTTTTCCTTCAACAACCCGTTCGGCGCCTGCCCGAGCTGTGCCGGCCTTGGCTACAAGATGGAGTTCGACGAGGATCTGATGATTCCGGACAAGACCGTATCCATCGCAGACGGAGCCATCACCGTGCTCGGCTGGCAGTCCTGCACGGACAAATCGAGCTATACGAGAGCCATTCTCGATGCGCTCGCAGAGGAGTACGATTTTTCCCTTTCCACTCCGTTCTGTGAATATCCGAAAAAAATCCACGATATCCTGATTTACGGAACGAACGGAAAATCCGTCAAGGTGCATTACCGCGGTCAGCGCGGCGTCGGTGTGTACGATGTGGCTTTTGAGGGGCTGATCAAAAATGTAGAGCGCCGCTACCGTGAGACCGGATCGGATTCTACAAAACAGGAATACGAAACCTTCATGCGTGTGACCCCGTGCCAGGCGTGCCATGGCCAGCGTCTGAAACCGACGTCGCTTGGTGTGACGGTCGGAGATAAAAATATTTTTGAAGTAACATCCCTTTCCATCGACAATCTGCAGAAGTTTATGCAGAACCTCGAACTCTCCGAACAGCAGCTGCTGATCGGAAAGCAGATTTTAAAAGAGATCCGTGCGCGTGTGAGCTTCCTTGCGGATGTCGGATTAAACTATCTGACCCTGGCGCGCGGAACGGCATCGCTGTCCGGCGGTGAGGCGCAGAGAATCCGTCTGGCAACGCAGATCGGCTCCGGCCTTGTCGGTGTCGCCTATATTCTCGACGAGCCGAGCATCGGTCTTCACCAGAGAGACAACGACAAACTTCTCGCGACGCTGAAACATCTGCGTGACCTCGGAAACAGCCTGATCGTCGTGGAGCACGACGAGGATACGATGCGCGCCGCTGACTGCGTTGTCGATATCGGCCCGGGAGCCGGTGAGCACGGCGGAGAGCTGGTGGCGATCGGAACGGCGGAAGATCTGATGAAAAATCCGAATTCCATCACCGGAAAATACTTAAGCGGAGAGCTGAAAATTCCGGTTCCGTCCGAGCGCAGAAAGCCGACGGGCTGGCTGAAGGTAGTCGGAGCAAAAGAGCACAATCTGAAAAATATCAACGTGAATTTCCCGCTCGGTGTCATGACCTGCGTGACCGGAGTCTCCGGATCGGGAAAGAGTTCCCTTGTCAATGAAATTCTGTACAAACGGCTGGCAAGAGATCTGAACCGTGCGCGGACGATTCCGGGTGCACACAAAGACATCATCGGTATGGAACAGCTCGATAAGGTCATCGACATCGACCAGTCCCCGATCGGAAGAACACCGCGTTCCAATCCGGCAACGTACACAGGTCTGTTCGATCAGATCCGCGACCTGTTTGCGGCAACGCAGGATGCCAAGGCGCGCGGCTACAAGAAGGGAAGATTCAGTTTTAATGTGAAGGGCGGCCGATGCGAGGCCTGCGGCGGCGACGGTATCCTGAAGATCGAAATGCACTTCCTGCCGGATGTCTATGTGCCGTGTGAGGTCTGCCATGGAAAACGGTACAACCGTGAGACACTGGAAGTCAAATACAAAGGAAAGAGCATCTACGATGTGCTGAATATGACGGTCGAGGAGGCACTGGAATTCTTCAGGCCGGTACCATCGATTTTCCGGAAATTACAGACCCTGTACGATGTCGGCCTTTCCTACATCCGCCTCGGCCAGCCGTCCACCACGCTGTCCGGCGGAGAAGCGCAGCGTATCAAGCTCGCAGCAGAGCTGAGCCGCCGCGGCACGGGAAAAACGATCTACATTCTCGACGAGCCGACGACGGGACTTCATTTTGAGGATGTCCACAAACTGGTGGAGATTCTGCACCGCCTGTCCGAGGGCGGAAATACCGTCGTTGTCATCGAACACAATCTGGATGTCATCAAGACGGCGGACTATATTATTGATATCGGACCGGAGGGCGGAGACGGCGGCGGAACCGTGATTGCGTGCGGAACGCCGGAGGAAGTGGCCAAGAGCCCGGTATCCTACACCGGAAAATATGTCGAAAAATATCTCTAAAAAATCCTTTCCATTTTAAAAGGGATTGTATATAATAAGAAGCGGGTTGGGTTCAGAGCACATTCGATCCTTTTGGGTTTCGGGTGTTTTGAACCCGAACTTATTCTATACAAATTTCAAACAGATTAAAATAAAGAAAAATAAAAGAGAACAGGAAAGGGGATTACTATGGCTGCAACGACCGATATCGGAATTGATCTGGGGACGTCCAGCATCCTGGTCTATGCCAAGGGAAAAGGCATTGTATTAAAGGAGCCGTCCGTAGTTGCGTATGATAAAGATGCAGATAAAGTACGGGCAATTGGAGAAGAAGCGCGTCAGATGATTGGACGGACACCGGGCAATATTATGGCGGTCCGGCCCATGCGGCAGGGCGTGATCACGGACTTTCTGATCACCGAGCGCATGCTGCGCTACTTTATCCAGAAGGCAATGGGAAGAAGAGCATTCCGGAAACCGAGAATCAGCATCTGTGTGCCGTCCGGTGTGACGGAAGTAGAGCGGAAGGCTGTGGAGGAGGCAACGTACCAGGCGGGAGCCCGGGAAGTGCTGATCGTGCCGGAGCCGGTGGCAGCGGCAATCGGATCCGGAATTGACATTACGAAACCATGCGGAAATATGATCGTGGACATCGGCGGAGGCACGACGGATATCGCTGTGATCTCGCTTGCGGGAACCGTTGTTTCCAATTCGGTCAAGATTTCCAGTGAGACATTTGACCAGGATATCATCCGCTATGTACGGAAAACATACAACGTATTTATCGGAGAACAGACCGCAGAGGCAGTGAAAATCCGGATTGGTTCCGCTTATCCGCGGGCCGAGGAGAAAACGATGGAGATCAAGGGAAGAAACGTCATCACCGGACTTCCGGCGACGATTACGGTTTCCTCCGACGAAATCCGAGGTGCCCTTGTCCAGACGACAAACCAGATTGCGGACGCGATCTGTGCCGTGCTGGAAAAAACGCCGCCGGAACTGGCATCCGATGTTTCCGACCGCGGCATTATCCTGACCGGAGGCGGCAGTCTCCTTGCCGGAATGGACGAGCTGATCCAGGAGCGGACCGGCATCAATACCGTGACAGCAGAAAATCCGGCGAGCGTCGTTGCCCTTGGAACCGGCCAGTACCGCGAAGTGATGAATGAATTTGAAAGCCAGTTTTGATAAAAGATGAGTGAAAAAGAAAAAGTAGAAGGCTACGTAGAACACATTATTTTCCGAAATGAGGAGAACGGCTATACCGTCCTGAATCTGAGCATGAAGGGGCGCGAGCTGACATGCGTCGGCACGCTTCCGATGATCGGAGAGGGCGAGCTGATCGAGGCTTCCGGAGATTATATTGAACATGCTGCCTATGGAAAGCAGTTCCGCATTGAATCCTATGAGACGAAAGTTCCACAGGATTCTGTTGCATTGGAGCGGTATCTCGGTTCCGGTGCGATCAAAGGAGTCGGTGCGGCGCTGGCGGCAAGAATTGTGCGCCGCTTCGGTGACGATACGCTTCGGATCATCGAGGAAGAGCCGGAGCGCCTCGCGGAGGTAAAGGGAATCAGCGAGCGGAAAGCGCGTGAAATTGCACAGCAGGTGGCAGAAAAAGCCGAAATGCAGAATGCGATGATTTTCCTCTCGGGATATGGCATTGCACTGAATCTCGGTGCAAAGATTTATCAGCAGTACGGGGACAATGTGTACCGGATTTTAAAGGAAAACCCGTATAAAATGGCGGAAGATATCGCAGGCGTGGGATTTCGGACGGCGGATGAGATTGCCGGAAAAATCGGGATTGCCGTGGACAGCGAATTCCGCATCAAGAGCGGTCTTTCGTATGTGCTGAATCAGGCGACGGCAGAAGGCCATGTCTATCTGCCGGAACCGGTGCTGCTTCGGAGAGGGCAGGAACTTCTCGGCGTAGAACCGGAGCGGATGCAGAAATCTCTGCAGGATATGGCAATCGACAAAAAAGCGGTCATCCGCGAGCTCCTGGCCGAACGGGAAGGGGATGAGCCGCTGCGGATTGTGTACGCCAGCCAGTATTATTATCTGGAACTGAGTACGGCGCGCATGCTGCATGAGCTGAATATTACATGCGAGGAAGACCGTGAGGCAATCGAAAAGCGGATCGGAAAGATCGAGAAAAAATATCAGATCGAGCTGGATGAGATGCAGAAGACGGCAGTCGTTGAGGCGGCATACAGTGGTCTTATGATCCTGACCGGAGGTCCCGGAACCGGAAAAACGACGACCATCAATGCGATGATCCATTATTTTGAGGCAGAAGGCCTCGACATTTTCCTGGCAGCGCCGACCGGAAGAGCGGCGAAACGAATGACAGAGGCAACTGGCTGTGAGGCATGCACGATCCATCGTCTTCTGGAACTGACGGGAAATGTGGATGACTCCTCGGCAAATGTGCATTTTGAGCGGAACGCAGATAATCCGCTCGACGCGGATGTCATCATCATTGATGAGATGTCGATGGTTGATATCCACCTGATGCATGCCCTTCTTTCCGCGATTGTGCCGGGAACAAGGCTGATCCTGGTGGGAGACCAGAACCAGCTTCCAAGTGTCGGCCCGGGCAGTGTCCTCCGGGATCTGATCCGTTCGGAATGCTTTCCGATTGTCTGCCTGACGCACATTTTCCGGCAGGCATCCCAGAGCGATATTGTTGTCAATGCACATAAGATCCATAATGGGGAAGAGGTTATACTGGACAATAAGAGCAAAGATTTCTTCTTTTTGAAACGGTACGATGTCAACGTGATCTGGAAAGTGCTGGTGACGCTGGTGTCCCAGAAACTGCCGCGTTATGTGGATGCCCGCCCGCAGGATATCCAGATTCTGACTCCGATGCGGAAAGGTGCACTCGGCGTGGAAAATCTGAATCAGATTCTGCAGAAATACCTGAACCCGCCCGCACCGGACAAAGCCGAGCGGGAAAATGGAGGTAATATCCTCCGCGAGGGCGACAAGGTCATGCAGATCCGCAACAATTACCAGATGGAGTGGGAAATCCGCGGCATCAACGGAATCGTGGCGGAGCGCGGTATGGGTGTATTCAACGGAGACCTCGGCATGATCCGGAGCATCAACCCGTATACCGAGGTGATCACCGTGGAGTTTGAGGAAGGAAAATTCGCAGACTATACGTTCAAACAGGCGGACGAGCTGGAGCTCGCCTACGCCACAACGATACATAAAGCGCAGGGAAGCGAGTACCCGGCGGTTGTGATTCCGCTGCTCGGCGGCCCGCGTATGCTGATGACGCGGAATCTTCTGTATACGGCCGTGACGAGAGCCAGAAAGTGCGTCACCATCGTCGGAAGTGATGTGACATTCCAGGCAATGATCGGAAATCATATCGAGGCGAACCGGTATACAACGCTCGCCAGAAGAATCTGGGAAATGCAGGAAGAAAACGCGTAAACACGTTTTTCCGGGGCATGGATGCGGCTGCATCCGGCAGAGTGGATAAGGGAAAGCGCAGGTTACATGAAAGAAAAAAATAAAACAGGAAACTGGCTTTTAAACGCAGTTTATCCGAGACGATGTCCCATCTGTGACGGACTGCTGTCACGTGAGGAACTGTATCTATGCCGGAATTGTGTGGAAAAGATCCATCCGATTCTGAGTGCGCGGTGCAAAAAATGCGGGAAACCCGTGGGCAGTGAGGAAGAGTTCTGCCGGGACTGCAGCAGAACGAGGCACAGCTTCGACCGCGGTTTTGCGCCGTACGGTTACCACGGGGAACTTGAGGCTTCCCTGATGCGGTTCAAATATCATGAACGGCAGGAATACGCTGGATTTTATGCTCACGCGGCGTTTTTCTATGTGGGAAAGCAGATCCAGAGAAGAAATCCGGAGGTGCTCGTTCCGGTGCCGCTTCATCCGGCGAGACAGCGGCAGCGCGGCTACAATCAGGCGGAGGTATTTGCAGAAAAGCTGGCAGAAGAAATGGAACTTCCCATGAATGCCCGCCTGATCCGCCGTGTGAAAAAAACAAAACGCCAGAAAGAGCTTGGTCCCGCCGAGCGGCGGAAAAACCTGGAGGGAGCTTTTGCATTGGCAAAGCCGGGACAGATGAAATACTGCCGGATTCTTCTGGTAGATGACATTTACACAACGGGAAGCACGGTTGATGCCATTGCGTCACTGTTGAAAGTGAATGGAGCAGAACAGGTGGATTTTGTTTGTGCGGCAATTGTAAAATAGTGTGTGAATATTTTGAGAATAGCTTTCCAATATCGGAAACATATGGTAAAATAAACATAATTTAGAACGGGAAGAGGAGACCAAGAGGCATGTTGGACGAAAAAAGGATTCGTCAGAATGACAAAACTGGCTTTTTTTGAAAAAAAAGGAAGAAAAAAATGCCTTACGAATCGGCCGCTATTTTCGGAGTGATTACATCGGAAAAGAGCTTCTGAAAAATTTTTTTCTGGCTTCCATCGGATACATTCTGGTACTTGCGGTTGCAGTCTTATATCATATTGAATGGTTGGTGGACGAGATAGACACAATCGACCTGCAGTTTGCAGCAGGGTGTCTGATCGCGTCCTATCTGTGTTTTCTGGCAGTCTATTCCATTGCCGTGTATGTGATCAGCACAATCCGTTACCAGGGAGCACAGAAAAAGCTGAAATGGTATGGAAAAGAGCTGGATGACCTGCAGAACATGTATGAGGAACAGGAAAAAAGCGGGAAGAAATCCGGGCGCAGGAGGAAGGAAACATGACAGTATTGATTGAACTGAAAGAAAAATTAAAAGAGTTTTACGGCTCCTGCAGCGGAATCGTACTTCCGATTGTGAAATTTCTGCTCGCTCTTGCTGTATTTCGTGGTATTAATTCCAATCTCGGCTATCTGAAGATGCTGAACAGCATGTATGTGGTATTGATTCTGTCACTGATCTGCGCCATCCTGCCATTGAATGGAATGGTTTTCCTTGCAATGCTGGTGATCATCGGTCACTGCTTTGCACTTCACATGGTAATCGCGGGTCTTGCGGCGCTGGTTCTGCTGGTGCTCTGGTTTCTATATCTTCGCTTTGTGCCGAAGGATGCGCCGGCACTCCTTTTGACACCGCTCGCATTCTGGCTTCACGTGCCATCTGCCGTTCCGGTTGCCTATGGTCTTGCCGGCACGCCGCTCTCTGCATTTTCAGCAGCCTGCGGTGTCGTTGTCTACTATATGTGCGACATGATTCACGGAAAAATGGAGCCGCTGCTTCATGCGGCGGAAGCACCGGAGATCACGGCAGTCGTACAGGAATTTTTCAACGGCCTCTTCCGCAATGAGGAAATGCTGCTGGTTCTGATCGCCTGTGCACTGACCGTACTTCTTGTCAATGCAATCCGCCACAGCAGTGCGGACTATGCATGGCAGATTTCCATTGTGGCAGGTTCGGTTGCCTATGCGGTTATTATGATTGCCGGAAGCCTGGCACTGGATGTACAGATTGCACTCCCGATGGTTCTGATCGGGGCGGCGGCCGGCTGTCTGGTTGGATTTGTTCTGGAGTTTTTCCTGTTCGGTGCAGACTACACCCGGACAGAATACCTGGAATATGATGACGACGATTATTATTACTACGTAAAAGCCGTTCCAAAATTCAATGTGACAAAGGCACAGCGCTGTGTGACTTATATTCGGAATGAAAAGAAAAAAGAACCGGATCTGACAGACGAGGAACTCGATGCTCTGGCAAATCTTGGACATACAGAAGAATCCGGGAACAGCAGGGATCTTGATGAGATCGAGGAAAAAGAAGAAATAGAAGAAATAAACGAAACAGAAGAAATTCAGGAAGAAGAAATTCCGCCGCTGGACGAGGGCGATTATCAGGATGTGGATTATAAGAGCATGCTGGAGGACACCTTAAAGGATCTTTAAAAGAATTTTGAAAATCAGAAGAAAACCGGCCGGGGGAAAAGAAAGGAAGTGACAGTGTGCGTGGCGTGTGGAACTGGATTGTCACAAGAACGGCAGACTACGGGCTGCCAAAACAAATTGAACTGATTGATATTGTGCAGATTCTGCTCATTGCATTTTTCGTCTATCACCTGATCCGCTGGCTGCAGAATACAAAGGCCTATACGCTGATGAAAGGTATTTTTCTGATTGGTGTCTTTGTCATCATTGCAAACGTGCTGAAAATGCAGACGATTCTGTGGCTGTTCGGAAACATCGGCGGGGCGGCGATCACAGCGGTTGTAATTATCTTTCAGCCGGAGCTTCGAAGAGTGGTCGAGCAGATTGGAGAAAAGAATCCGCTGTCTGCCATTTCTTTTGCGAGCGGCCAGGAGGAAAATGAACGGTTCAGTGACAAAACCATCAATGAACTGGTAAGGGCCAGTTTTGAAATGGGAGAAGTAAAGACCGGAGCGCTGATCGTCATCGAAAAGACCATCACCCTGGAGGAATATGAAAAGACCGGAATCCCGATTGACGGCGTTCTGACCAGCCAGCTGCTGATCAATATTTTCGAACACAATACGCCGCTGCACGACGGAGCCGTGATTGTACGGAACAACCGTGTCACGGCAGCAACATGTTACCTGCCGCTGTCCGACAACATGGATCTGAACAAGAATCTTGGAACACGCCACCGTGCAGGTGTCGGCATCAGTGAGGTGACGGATTCCTTTACGATTATTGTCTCCGAGGAAACCGGAAATGTGTCGTATGCTTCCGGCGGAGAACTCCACACGGCAGTAACACCGAGCGACCTTCGGGAGCAGCTTCACAAAATCCAGAAGCTCGCGAAAAAACCGGAAGAGAAGAAAGGATGGCATATCCGCGGAATGCGTCAGAAAGTGGAGGGAGAGAAGAAATGAAAAAGAAAATTCTGAAAAAGCTTCTGAACAATCTCCCTTTGAAAATTCTTTCTATCCTGATTGCCATTGTAATCTGGTACGTTGTGGTCAGTGTGAATGACCCGATTGTGAAAGAGCGCTTTGATGTCCCCGTGCAGGTGACCAATGAAGCCTACATCGCAGCCGGAAAGAAAACATACCAGATTGCGGAGGAATACCAGACGGTCACGGTTACTGTCACGGACAACAACTCGGTTGTCAGCCGGCTGAAGGCATCGGATATCACCGTCACGGCCGATCTGACCCAGATTGTGACGATGGATACAAACCCGGTTTATGTGCCGATCAAGGCAGCGTGCTCCATGGTAAAACAGGAAAAACTGAGCACAGTGACAGCAACGATCCCTGTGGAAATCGAGGATGTGGACAGCGAAAAATTCCCGATCACAATTGACGCAGGAAATACGAAACCGGCAAAAGATTACGAAGTGGGAACGATGACTTCCGATCCGGAGAGCATCACCATTTCCGGCCCGACGTCCCTGATCAATAAGATCAGCAGTGTGGTGGCAAAAGTAGATGTAACCAATATGCGGAATTCCGGAACCGTCACGGCGGATCTGATGATTATTGATAAAAACCAGGATGAGATGCCGGAATCCCAGATGGAATTTTTGAATTTCGACAGCGGCTCCCCGCAGGTGGATGTGGATATTGAACTGTGGCGCCGTGTATCCGGTATTAAGCTGAGTGCACTGTACAGCGGAACTCCGGCAGACGGCTATCAGATTAAAAATATCTATACCACACCGGAGGAAATCACCGTTGCCGGATCCGAGGAGGCACTTGCAAAGCTGGCGGATGAAGGCAATACGATTGAAATTCCGGAAGACTATACCTCCGTTGCAGGACAGCGCTCCGATGTGGAGACGACGGTTGACTTAAGCGATGTTCTCGCCGATGTGACAGATCTGAAAGTATCTTCCAGTTCGTCTGCATCCGTTACCGTTCACGTAACGGTTATGCCGAATGAGAGCAGGGAATTTGAACTTGATGTCGATCAGATCGAGACGGGCAATCTTCAGTCCACTTATACCGTTCTGTATGATCAGACACAGCTTGCAATCCGCATTAAAGCATCGGACAAAAATCTGGCCAAATTAGATACTTCCCAGATCAACGCATCCATAGATCTGAATGGAATGGGTGTCGGGGATTACGAGGTACCGGTAAAAATCACACTGCCGGATGGCTATGAGCTCGTAGACAGTGTCAAGACAACGATTCATATCAAAGAAAAAGCAGTAGCAAATAAAACGACAGGAACAAATTAGGAGGGAAACCAATGGTAAGCGGAAAAGTGAC
>ENA-OPYT01000043-OPYT01000043.1-human-gut-metagenome-genome-assembly--contig:-NODE-43-length-38103-cov-3.305956_pt1 | contig 38103 bp, 32 predicted proteins | sample MGYA00242636_ERZ504480 | MGnify/ENA primary metagenome ERZ504480 (study PRJEB26092, sample SAMD00036228) | human gut metagenome | host: Homo sapiens | study: EMG produced TPA metagenomics assembly of...
CGGTCATCTTGATCTTGTAAGGTTCTGCATACGGAAGTGTCATAGAAAAGAGCGTTTTAGGTTATAAATTGTTGTTCTTTTCCTCAAAATTATAAAAATATTTTGAGATATTTGATATCGGTATTATATTTGTGTTGGCCGGTGTGGATTTTCTTAAACTTTTTTACCGCATGGAAAAGTATCGTTGCACCGTCTGTGAATACATTTACGACCCGGAGTCGGGTGACCCGGAGAACGGCATCGACCCCGGTACGGCTTTCGAAGACCTGCCCGACGATTGGGTATGCCCGGTCTGTAACGAGGGCAAATGGGCATTCGAACCGCTCGAAGCAAACTAAAACGGGATGGCTATGATTAAGTTCAACCTCATTGTTTCACTTTTAATTTTACCTATTATGGCAACAGACATTGCAGCACAGGCACGGTTTACCCCCAAGGAGCTGCCTTATGCTTACGACGCTCTCGCACCGCAGGTCTCCGAAGAGACGCTGCGCTTCCACCACGACAAACATTACGTGGGGTATGTGAATAAACTCAACGAGCTGATTCTCGATACGCCTTACGCCCAGCAGCCGCTGGAGGACATCGTCGTTTCGGCCGACGGCGCGATTTTCAACAACGCTGCGCAGATGTGGAACCACGAGTTCTTCTTCGACCAGCTTTCGCCCGATGGCGAGGCGCGTCCGACAGGGGCGTTGCTGAAGGCTATCGACGCGGATTTCGGTTCGTTCGAGCAGTTCAAGGCCCAGATGGAGAAGGCTGCCGGTCGGCCTTTTCGGTTCGGGATGGGCATGGCTCGCCGAGGATAAATCGGGCAAGCTGGCCATCGTCACGGAGCAGAACGCCGGCAACCCGATGTGTCACGGCATGAAGCCGCTGATGTGCTTCGACGTATCGGGAGCACGCCTACTACATCGACTACCGCAACCGTCGTGCCGACGCCGTCGCCGCCCTCTGGGATCGTATCGACTGGAAGGTCGTCGGAGATCGTTATCGAAAAGAAATAAGGGTTTGTTTCTGTTGGAAATGCCGCCTCCGGTTTCGGGGCGGCATTTTCTTTTGTGCTGCAGGCCATCCCTCCGCGCCCGGCCTTTCGCAGTCGCCCGGGGGAGGGCGGAATATACCGGGCGGGGCTCATTGCCCTGCGCCGGGCGTGTCGCCGAAGTATCCCGCGGATCCGGCTATGAGTATTTTTGTACTCAAAATTCATCATTATGTACGTTTTTTCGTCCATGGATTCCGTTTTCTGCGCGAAAGAGTGTATCTTCGCTGCACGAAAATAGTAAGGTTGAAATGCTGGAGAGGATTCAATATGCTTTGTTCATCTTGCTTTTTGTCTTGGCAGGAAGTTTGGACGGCGCTCAGGTTCAGTCCGGTAGGGCGGTTTCGCAGCCCGACCAGATCCGCCAGTCCAGTCTCCGGATGCCGGTTCCGGCACACAATTGTTTCACGGCGGCAGTTTTCACCTGCGACGCTTCGATCGAAAATCCCGTCCAACCCTCCGCCCAGAAGGCGATCGTCCGCCTGCGCCATGATACCCGGGCCGTGGCGACGGCCTGCGGGCTGTCGTGCCGTCCGGCTTATTCGGGCTGCTTCGACCTGCATCCCAAGCCGGTCGATTATTATGTCTTTTCGCTGGGGCGTATCCTGATTTAGCCGCTTTTCCCGTTCCCGTTTTGCCGCATGTTCCCGGATGAGGATTATTCCCCCGGTGTTGCGTCCGTGTTTTCGTGTTCTGAGTAAATTCGTAAAAACGATAGGTTATGTATTTTACGCTATTGGTGGTCGTCATCCTGACGGCTATTGCGCTGGTCGCAGTCGCGCTGGGTATCGCCCGCGCCATATCGCCGCGCTCGTACAACCCGCAGAAAGGCGAGGCGTACGAGTGCGGTATTCCGACGCGCGGACGGTCGTGGATGCAGTTCAAGGTGGGGTACTACCTGTTCGCGATCCTGTTCCTGATGTTCGACGTCGAAACGGTATTCCTCTTCGCGTGGGCCGTCGTGGTGCAGGAGATCGGCGTCTTCGGCCTTGTCAGCGCCCTGTTCTTCCTGTTGATACTTACGTTTGGCCTGGCCTACGCCTGGCGGAAAGGAGCCTTGGAATGGAAGTAAGAAAACCGAAAATCAAGTCGATGAAATACGAAGATTTCACCGACAACGAATACCTCGAGAAGATGATCGAGGAGTTGCGTGCCAACGGCACGAACGTCGTCATGGGCTGCCTGGACGAAGTTATCAACTGGGGCCGCAGCAACAGCCTCTGGCCGCTTACGTTCGCCACGAGCTGTTGCGGTATCGAATTTATGGCGGTCGGTGCCGCACGCTACGATTTTGCCCGCTTCGGGTTTGAAGTAGCCCGCGCCAGCCCGCGCCAGGCCGATTTCATCATGGTCGCCGGCACGATCACGCACAAGATGGCGCCGGTGCTGCGCCGTCTGTACGACCAGATGGCCGACCCCAAGTATGTGATCGCTACGGGAAGCTGCGCCGTAAGCGGCGGCCCGTTCAAGAAATCCTATCACGTAGTGAACGGCGTGGACAAGATCCTGCCCGTCGATGTCTATATCCCCGGCTGTCCGCCCCGTCCTGAAGCGATGCTTTACGGTATGATGCAGCTGCAGCGTAAAGTCAAGCTACAAAAATTCTTCGGCGACGTCAATCGGCAGATCGACAAGAAGGAGTACGAAAAACGACTCCGCGAGGACCTCACAGCGGAGCGTCCCGAACTGAATGTGGAACCCGAAGAGAAGAAAAACGTATGAACCTGCAAGAGATAATTACGGCAAAAGTACCCGGAGCCGTCTATACGGAGGCCGGCGACGGGATGTTCACCATCCCGGTCGAACAGTTCCACGATCTGGCCCGGTATCTGCACGACGATCCGGCGCTGCGCTTCGATTTTCTGCGCAGCCTGACGGGTATGGACTGGGGCGAAGAGGGGCTGGGTGCCGTCTATCACCTCGAATCGACCGCGACGGGAGAAAACGTCGTACTGAAAGTCCTCACCCCGAGCCGCGAGCAATGCGGTTTGCCGACGGTCAGCGACATCTGGAAGGGGGCCGAGTTGAACGAGCGCGAAGTGTTCGACTTCTTCGGTATCGGCTTCATCAACCATCCCGACATGCGGCGCCTCTACCTGCGCGACGACTGGGTGGGGTATCCGCTCCGCAAGGACTACGACCAGAGCGGGGAAACCAATCCGCTCCGTATGACCAACGAAGTGGCGCACGACAGTTCGCCGAGCTACGAGCTCCAGCCCGACGGCAGCATCATCCGCCGCCGCAACGTGCTCTTCGAGGAGGACGAGTACGTCATCAACATCGGTCCTCAGCACCCGGCCACGCACGGCGTGCTCCGCTTCCGCGTATCGCTCGAAGGCGAAATCATCAAAAAGCTCGACGTACACTGCGGCTACATCCACCGGGGCATCGAAAAGCTGTGCGAAAGCCTGACCTATCCCCAAACGCTCGCTCTTACCGACCGTCTGGATTACCTCGGCGCTTCGCAGAACCGCCATGCGCTCTGCATGTGCATCGAGAAGGGACTCGGCGTGGAGGTGTCGGAACGCGTACAGTACATCCGCACCATCATGGACGAATTGCAGCGTATCGATTCGCACCTGCTCTTCTTCTCCTGTCTCTGTATGGATATGGGTGCGCTGACGGCCTTCTTCTACGGTTTCCGCGACCGCGAGAAGGTGCTCGACATCCTCGAACAAACCACTGGCGGACGCCTGATCCAGGCCTACAACACCATCGGCGGCGTACAGGCGGACATCCATCCGGAGTTCGTAAAAAAGGTCAAAGAACTGATCAAATACCTGCGTCCCGTCCTGAAGGAGTATCACGAAATCTTCACCGGCAACGTCATCGCCCAGCAACGACTCAAAGGCACGGGCGTGCTGACGCGCGAAGACGCCGTTTCGTTCGGTGCTACGGGCGGCACGGGCCGTGCATCGGGCTGGGCCTGCGACGTGCGCAAGCGGCATCCCTATGCCATGTACGGCAAAGTGGATTTCCGTGAGGTACTCTTCACCGAGGGCGACTGCTTCGCCCGCTATATGGTCCGCATGGAGGAGATCCTGGAAAGCCTGCGCATCATCGAGCAGCTTATCGACAATATCCCCGAGGGTGAATATCAACTTAAGATGAAACCCGTAATACGTGTTCCCGAAGGAAGTTACTATGCAGCCGTAGAAGGCAGCCGCGGAGAATTCGGCGTCTATCTCGAAAGCCGGGGCGACAAATCGCCGTACCGCCTGAAATTCCGTTCGACGGGCCTGCCGCTCGTTTCGTGTATGGACACCATTACGCGGGGTGCGAAGATCGCCGACCTGATTGCCATCGGAGGTACGCTCGACTACGTGGTTCCGGATATAGACCGTTAAATTAACAGATCAGATAAAACAGATCAATATGTTTGATTTCAGCATAGTAACAAGTTGGGTACATGAACTGCTCACTTCTTTCATGCCGCTCGGACTGGCGATTTTCATCGAATGCGTGATCGTCGGGCTCTGCATCCTGTTGATGTACGTAGTGGTGGCGATCCTGATGATCTTCATGGAACGCAAGGTCTGCGCTGCGTTCCAATGCCGTCTGGGTCCCATGCGCGTCGGGCCCTGGGGTACTCTCCAGGTCTTCGCCGACGTATTCAAAATGCTCACCAAGGAGATCATCACGATCCGGCGCTCGGACAAGTTCCTCTACAACCTCGCACCGTACATCGTCATCCTCGCCTCGGTACTGGCGTTCTCCTGCCTGCCTTTCAATAAGGGTATGGAGATTTTGGACTTCAACGTGGGCGTCTTCTTCATGATGGCCGCCTCGTCGATCGGTATCGTGGGCATCCTGCTGGCAGGGTGGAGCAGCAACAACAAGTACTCGCTCATCGGCGCCATGCGAAGCGGTGCGCAGATGATTTCATATGAGCTTTCGATCGGACTCTCGATCCTCACGATCATCGTACTGACCGATACGATGCAGTTCTCCGAGATCGTCGCCCGACAGGCCGACGGCTGGTTCATCTTCAAGGGGCACATCCCGGCCATGATCGCTTTCGTGATTTATCTGATCGCCGGCAACGCCGAGGTGAACCGGGGGCCGTTCGACCTTCCCGAAGCCGAATCGGAGCTGACGGCCGGTTACCACACCGAGTATTCGGGTATGCATTTCGGTCTGTTCTACGTGGCCGAATTCGTCAATCTGTTCATCATCGCGGGTGTAGCCTCCACGATCTTCCTCGGCGGCTGGATGCCGTTGCACATCTCCGGCTGGGAGGGTTTCAATACCGTCATGGACTACATTCCGGGCTTCGTCTGGTTCTTCGGCAAGACGCTCTTCGTCATCTGGCTGCTGATGTGGATCAAATGGACCTTCCCGCGCCTGCGCGTGGACCAGATTCTGACGCTGGAGTGGAAATACCTGGTACCGATCGGGCTGGTCAATCTGCTGCTGATGGTCGTCATCGTCGTATTCAAACTGCATTTTTAAGTATGGCAAATTATATCCAAGGACTCTTTCACGGCATCCGCACCCTGCTCACGGGCCTCAAGGTAACGGGCAAAGAGTTCGTTACCCCGAAAATCACGGAGCAGTATCCCGAAAACCGGGCGACGCTCAAAATGAACGAACGCTTCTGCGGAACGCTCACGATGCCCCACGACGCCGAGGGCAAAAACAAGTGCGTCGCCTGCGGACTCTGCCAGGCAGCCTGTCCGAACGGTACGATAAAGATCACCACCGAAACCGTCACGGACGAAGAGACGGGCAAGCCCCGGCGTCGTCTGGTCAAATACGAATACGACCTGGGAGCCTGTATGTTCTGCCACCTGTGCGTGAACGCCTGTCCGCACGACGCGATCCGTTTCGACACGGCTTTCGAACACGCGGTCTATACCCGCGACAAATTAGTAAAAACCCTGAACAAATAACGTCATGGAGATAACACTCGACCTGATCGTCTTTACCGTGCTGGCCGTCTTCACGCTGGCGAGCGCCGTACTGGCCGTAACCACCAAACGCATCCTGCGTGCGGCGACGTTCCTGCTGTTCGTCCTCTTCGGCACGGCAGGCATCTATTTCCAGCTCAACTATTCGTTCCTGGGTGCCGTCCAGCTGCTTATCTATGCGGGCGGTATCACGGTTCTATACGTCTTTTCGATCCTGCTGACCTCTTCCGAGGGAGACAAGGCCGAAAAACTGCGCGGCTACAAATTCGTCGTGGGCATCCTGGCAACCCTCGCAGGACTGGCGATCTGCCTGTTCGTCACCCTGCGCCACCAGTTCCTGCCGGAACACTTCGAGCACGGTGAACTGGCCGTCCGGGAGATCGGATTCGCGTTGATGAGTCCCGAAAAACAGGGCTACCTGCTGCCGTTCGAAGTCATCAGTTTATTGCTGCTGGCCTGCATCGTCGGCGGTATCCTGATCGCCCGCAAACGATAATAAAAAGGTACCAGAAAGAATAAAAAACGAGAGACCGGCCGCATTCGTCCATTTTACCGTATAACGGCTCCTCCGGCGGAGGAGCCGGGCAGGGGGGTCGAGGGAAAACAGCGAAACGTCGTGCATGAAGGCTGCGGCAAAGCGATGCGGTCGATGGAAAGTGTACAAAACAAATTACTGCTATGATACACATGGAGTATTACCTGATCGTTTCGACGATCATGATGTTCGTGGGAATCTACGGGTTCGTCACGCGCCGCAACCTGCTGGCGATGCTGATCTCGGTGGAACTGATCCTCAATTCGGTAGATATCAATTTCGTGGTATTCAACCGTTTCCTGTTTCCGGGTCAGTTGGAGGGCTTCTTCTTCGCCCTGTTCGCCATCGGCATCAGCGCTGCGGAAACGGCCGTGGCTATCGCCATCATCATCAACATCTACCGCAACCTGCGCCACATCCAGGTCAAAGATTTGAAGAAACTCAAATGGTAACGGATTAAAACGCATCGACTATGGATTTTACCATTCTAATTCTCGTATTGCCGCTGTTGAGTTTCCTGGTACTCGGACTGGCCGGCACCAAACTCAAACCGGGAGCGGCGGGCGCCATCGGTACGGTCGTGCTGGGTGCGGTCACCGTGTTGAGCTACCTCACGGCCATTCTCTATTTCGGCGCCGGGCGTAACGCGGAGGGCATTTTCCCGACGCTGATGCCCTACAACGCCGTTTGGCTCCCGATCAGCCAGACGCTGCATATCGATATGGGCATCCTGCTCGATCCGATCTCGGTGATGATGCTCGTCGTCATCTCGACCGTGTCGCTCATGGTCCATATCTATTCGTTCGGCTACATGAAATGGGGAGCGGGGCTTCCAGCGTTATTACGCCTTCCTGTCGCTCTTCACGATGAGTATGCTGGGACTGGTGGTCGCCACCAACATCTTTCCAGATGTATCTGTTTTGGGAGCTGGTGGGCGTGAGCTCCTACCTGCTGATCGGCTTCTACTACACCAAGCCCGAAGCGATCGCGGCATCGAAGAAAGCCTTCATCGTCACCCGCTTCGCCGATCTGGGCTTCCTCATCGGCATCTCTCTACGGCTATTATGCCGGGACATTCTCCTTCACGCCCGACGCACAACTGCTGGCCGCCGCCGGGACAATGATCCCGCTGGCCCTCGGACTTATGTTCATCGGCGGAGCGGGCAAGAGCGCCATGTTCCCGCTCCATATCTGGTTGCCGGACGCCATGGAGGGTCCGACCCCCGTATCGGCCCTGATTCATGCGGCGACGATGGTCGTCGCGGGCGTCTATCTGGTCGCCCGCATGTTCCCGCTCTACATCGGCTATGCTCCGGACGTGCTTCACTGGGTTGCCTACATCGGCGCTTTCACCGCGCTCTATGCGGCGGTCGTCGCCTGCGTGCAGAGCGACATCAAGCGCGTGCTCGCGTTCAGTACGATCTCGCAGATCGGTTTTATGCTCGTGGCGCTGGGTGTCTGCACCTCATCCGATCCCCACACGGGCGGACTGGGTTACATGGCTTCGATGTTCCACCTCTTCACCCACGCCATGTTCAAGGCGCTGCTGTTCCTCTGCGCCGGTTGCATCATCCACGCGGTACACTCCAACGAGATGTCGGCGATGGGCGGCATGCGCAAATACATGCCCGTCACGCACATCACCTTCCTCGTCGCCTGTCTGGCCATCGCCGGTATCTGGCCGTTGAGCGGTTTCTTCTCCAAGGACGAGATCCTGACCGCCTGCTTCGCATTCAGTCCTCTGATGGGCTGGGTGATGACGGGTATCGCAGGACTGACGGCCTTCTATATGTTCCGGCTCTACTACGGTATCTTCTGGGGCAAGGAGAACAAGGAACTGCATGCACATCACACGCCGCACGAAGCTCCGGCCACGATGACCGTTCCTCTCGTCGTCCTGGCCGTGATCACCTGCGTCGCGGGATTCATTCCCTTCGGCGATTTCATATCGAGCGACGGAGAAGCCTATACGATCCACCTCGACGGCGGGGTAGTGGCCATCAGCCTCACCGTCGCCATCGCTGCGATCGCCCTGGCGACCTGGATGTACCTGCGGGCCAAACAGCCCGTCGCCGACCGGCTCGCCACGACCTTCAGCGGCCTGCACAAGGCGGCCTACCACCGCTTCTACATCGACGAGGCGTATCAGTTCGTCACGCACCGGATCATCTTCGGCTGCATTTCGCGTCCGATCGCCTGGTTCGACCGTCACGTGGTGGACGGCTTCATGAACCTGCTGGCCCGGACAACCCAGAGCGCCGCACTGGGGATCCGCTTCATGCAGAGCGGCAGCGTACAGCGCTACTGCATCTGGTTCTTTGCCGGGACGCTCGGCCTGACCCTTTTATTACTCATCCTCCGATAATCCGAACGCTATGAATATACTTTCTCTGTTTCCGCTGATCCCCTTGGTGATGATGCTGGGGCTGTGGATTTCGAAAAATACGCGGCAGATCCATGCCGTCATGGTCGCCGGCTCCTCGGCACTGCTCGCGCTGGCGATTTATCTTGTGTTCCATTACCTCGGCCTGCGGGAAGCAGGCGCTACGGACGCGATGCTCCTTACGGACAGCGTCGTCTGGTACGCTCCGCTCAACATCCATTACGCAGTGGGCGTGGACGGTATCTCGGTAGCCATGCTGCTACTGTCGGCCATCATCGTCTTCACGGGCACGTTCGCCTCGTGGCAGATGAAGAGCGACGTCAAAGCCTACTTCCTCTGGTTCTGCCTGCTCTCGGTCGGTGTCTTCGGATTCTTCATCACCGTCGATCTCTTCTCGATGTTCATGTTCTACGAAGTGGCGCTGATCCCGATGTACCTGCTCATCGGCGTCTGGGGCAGCGGCCGCAAGGAGTATTCGGCCATGAAGCTGACGCTGATGCTCATGGGCGGGTCGGCCCTGCTGCTCTGCGGCATCCTGGGCATCTACTTCGGTGCCGGGGCGCAGACGATGAACCTGCACGAGATCGCCGCGCTGCACAACATTCCCCTCTCGCAACAGTACATCTGGTTCCCGATGGTCTTCGTCGGCTTCGGCGTGCTGGGCGCCCTCTTCCCGTTCCACACCTGGAGCCCCGACGGTCACGCATCGGCACCGACCGCCGTGTCGATGCTCCACGCCGGCGTGCTGATGAAGCTGGGCGGCTACGGCTGCTTCCGCGTGGCGATGTACCTGATGCCCGAAGCGGCGCACGAATTGAGCTGGATTTTCATCATCCTCACGACGATTTCGGTCGTGTACGGCGCTTTCTCGGCCTGCGTGCAGACCGACCTCAAATATATCAACGCCTACTCCTCGGTATCGCACTGCGGACTGGTCCTGTTCGCTATCCTGATGATGAATACTACGGCCGGCACGGGCGCCATTCTGCAGATGCTGAGTCACGGCCTGATGACGGCCCTCTTCTTCGCCCTGATCGGTATGATCTACGGCCGCACGCACACGCGCGACATCCGCGAGTTGAGCGGCCTGATGAAGGTGATGCCCTTCCTGGCGGTAGGGTACGTAATCGCAGGTCTGGCGAACCTTGGACTGCCGGGTCTGAGCGGTTTCGTCGCCGAAATGACGATCTTCAACGGCGCTTTCATGAATAACGACACGTTCCACCGCGTCGTGACGATCATCGCCTGCACATCGATCGTGATTACGGCGGTCTATATCCTGCGCGTCATCGGCCGCATCCTCTACGGCACCTGCCGCAACGAGGCGCACCTGAAACTCACCGACGCCACGTGGGACGAACGACTCACGGTCATCTGCCTGATCGCCGCTATCGCCGGCATGGGTACGATGCCACTCTGGATCAGCGATATGGTAAGCGGCAGCGTTTCCCACGATCATCTCACAGCTAATGAACTAATCCGACTATGAATTACAGCGAAATATTCCACTTCATGCGACCCGAATTGACGCTCATCGTCACGATCGCGCTGCTTTTCCTGTTCGACCTGTTCGCTCCGGAGCGGCTCCGCAGATATTTCCACCCTCTGGCCTGCGTCCTCCTGACGGTACAGATCCTCGTCAATATCGTTCCGACACCGGACTCGGGGCAGCTGTTCGGCGGTATGTACCAGTACGAACCGATGCAGAGCATCGTCAAAGCATGCTGGCTATCGGCACGCTTATCGTCTTCCTGCAATCGAACGAATGGCTGCGGCGCGAGGACACCGCCCCATAAACGGGGGAGAATTCTATCTGCTGACCCTCTCCACGCTGCTGGGCATGTACTTCATGATCAGTGTGGGCAACTTCCTGATGTTCTTCCTCGGAATGGAGCTGGCATCGATCCCGATGGCCTGTCTGATCGCTTTCGACAAATACCGCCACAACTCGGCCGAAGCGGGCGCCAAATACATCCTCTGCGCCCTGTTTTCGAGCGGTCTGATGCTCTACGGCATCTCGTTCATCTACGGCACGGCCGGTACGCTCTATTTCGACGACATTCGTCTGGACGGCTCACCGCTTCAAATTATGGCGCTGGTGTTCTTCTTCTCCGGTTTAGGCTTCAAGCTCTCGCTCGTACCGTTCCACCTCTGGACGGCCGACGCTTACCAGGGAGCGCCCACGACCGTCACTTCCTATCTTTCGGTCATATCGAAAGGCTCGGCCGCTTTCGTGCTGATGACCATTCTAATCAAGGTTTTCGCACCGATGGTGCAGGAGTGGCGAACGATTTTGTTCGTAGTCATCATCCTGAGTATCACGGTGGCAAACCTCTTCGCCATCCGCCAGCAGAACCTCAAACGCTTCCTGGCCTTCTCATCCATCTCGCAGGCGGGCTACATCATGCTGGGCGTGATCGGCGGTTCGGCCCTGGGCATGACTTCGCTGGTTTACTACATCCTGGTCTATATGGCAGCCAACCTGTCGATTTTCGGCATCGTTTCGGCCGTCGAACAACATACGGACGGGAAAGTTTGCATCGAGGACTACAACGGTTTCTACCGCACCAACCCCAAGCTGGCCGTGCTGATGACCCTCTCGCTCTTCTCGCTGGCAGGCATTCCGCCCTTCGCAGGCTTTTTCTCGAAGTTCTTCATCTTCGCGGCCGCTTTCAAGGAGGGATTTCATCTGCTGGTTTTCATCGCCCTGCTCAACACGGTGATCTCGCTCTACTACTACCTGCTGGTGGTCAAAGCCATGTTCATCACCCCCGGCGAACACCCCATCCCGACCTTCCGCAGCGATCGGGGAACCCGTTTGAGCCTGGCGCTCTGTACTGCCGGTGTGCTGTTGTTGGGTATCGCCAGTGTAGTGTACGATTCGATCGGAGCGTTCGCCTTCGGCATGTAAGCGACGCATCCGCAGCATATTATCCGGCGGACGGCTCTTTCGGGCTGTCCGCTTTTTTGGAACCGGGAGCAGGGTTGCAGAAACGCCGAAATCTGCGTATCTTTGGTCACATCTAATAAAACGACGACTATGAACCGAATCAACACTCTCTTCGGAATCGAATACCCGATCGTTCAGGGCGGCATGGTGTGGTGCAGCGGCTGGCGGCTGGCCTCGGCCGTAAGCAACGCCGGCGGACTGGGCCTGCTGGGAGCAGGCTCCATGCATCCCGAAACACTGCGGGAACATATCCGCAAATGCCGGCAGGCGACCGACAAACCGTTCGGCATCAACGTACCGCTGATGTACCCCCAACTCGATGAAGTCATGCAACTGATAGTGGACGAAGGGGTCAAGATCGTCTTTACTTCGGCCGGAAATCCGAAGCTCTGGACAGGCTTTCTCAAATCGCACGGCATCACGGTCGTCCATGTGGTTTCCTCCTCGAAATTCGCCCGCAAATGCGAAGAGGCGGGAGTCGATGCCATCGTAGCCGAAGGTTTCGAAGCCGGCGGTCATAACGGACGCGAAGAGACCACCACCTTATGCCTGATTCCGGCCGTACGACGTGTCACCTCGCTGCCGCTGATCGCTGCGGGAGGCATCGCTACGGGCGCCGGGATGCTGGCAGCCATGACCCTCGGGGCCGAAGGCGCGCAGATCGGAACCCGCTTCGCATTCGCCGCAGAAAGCTCGGCACACGAAAACTTCAAAAACCGCTGCCTGAGTCTGGAAGAGGGCGATACGATGCTGATGCTCAAAAAAGTTTCTCCCACGCGCTTGGTCAAGGGCGGTTTCTTCCGCGAGGTCGAAGAGGCCGAGAACCGAGGAGCTACGGCCGAAGAGCTGAAAACGCTTCTCGGAAAAGGACGCGCCAAAAAGGTATGTTCGAAGGCGACCTCGATAACGGAGAGCTTGAAATAGGGCAGGTGGCCTCGCTTTTCCGCGAGCAGCAAACTGCGGCAGAAATCGTGCACGACATCGTGACAGAATACCGCAACCTACTGAATGAAAGCAAAGAGAAACTGTCCATCTAAACCGACGCACAAAGAATGATCAACTACCTCCAAGTCGAAAATCTGACCAAGTCGTACGGCGATCTGGTGCTTTTCGACAATATCTCTTTCACGATCGGCGAGGGGTCAGCGCATCGCTTTGATCGGGCGCAACGGTTCCGGTAAAACGACCCTGCTGAATATTCTCGCAGGCAAAGATACGGCCGACAGCGGAACGATCACGCCCCGCCGTGACCTGCGTATCGCTTATCTGGAACAAAACCCGGAATATGCTGCGGATCTAACCGTACTGGAAGCCTGTTTCCGTTCCGACAATCCGGCCTTGCGAGCCATCGCAGCCTACGAACAAGCCGTCGCCGATCCTGCGCAGGACGGGTTGCAGGAGGCCATGAGCCGTATGGACGCCCTCGCTGCCTGGGACTACGAACAGCGGGCCAAGGAGATTCTGTCCCGACTAAAGATCAACGATTTCGACAAAAAGATAGGCCAGCTTTCCGGCGGACAGCTCAAACGTGTGGCATTGGCAGCGGTGCTAATCAGCGAAGCCGACCTGCTGATCCTCGACGAGCCGACCAACCACCTGGATACCGACATGACCGAATGGCTCGAAGAGTACCTCACGCGAAACAAGGCAGCCTTGCTGATGGTCACCCACGACCGCTATTTCCTCGACCGGGTGTGCAGCGACATCCTGGAGGTGGACCAACGGTCGGTCTGCTTATACAAAGGAAATTACGCTTACTACGTCGAGAAGAAGCAGGAGCGGGCCGAGGCCGCCGAAGCCCGGCGCGAGAGCGACCTGAATCTCTACCGCCGCGAGCTGGAGTGGATGCGCCGCCAGCCCCAGGCGCGGGCGACCAAAGCCCGAGCCCGCATCGACTCCTTTCACGAACTGGACGCCAGGCTGAAAAGCACCCGCACGCAGGCGTCGCTGAAGCTCGACGTTCAGGCTACGCGCATCGGTACCAAGATATTCGAAGCCAAAGAGCTCTGCAAGCGTTTCGGGGATCTGGTGATCCTCGACCGTTTCAACTACAACTTCGCCCGGTATGACAAACTGGGTATCGTCGGGGACAACGGCTGCGGCAAATCGACCTTCCTGAAGCTGCTCACCGGCATCATACAGCCCGACAGCGGCACGATCGAAGTGGGCGAAAGCGTCCGCTTCGGCTATTACAGCCAACAAGGGCTGGACTTCGACGAGGGAAAGAGGGTGATCGACATCGTAACCGACATCGCCCACGAAATCCACCTGGGCGACGGACGCCGGATGAGCGCATCGCAATTCCTGCAATATTTCCTCTTCCCGCCCGAGGTGCAGTACAGTTATGTCGCAAGGCTCAGCGGCGGCGAGCGCAAGCGGTTATACCTCTGCACGATCCTGATACAGAGTCCCAATTTCCTGATCCTCGACGAGCCTACGAACGACCTGGACATCGTGACGCTCGGCGTACTGGAAGAGTACCTGCAAGCATTCAAGGGGTGCGTGATCGTGGTTTCGCACGACCGCTACTTCGTCGATAAGGTCGCCGACCATCTGCTCGTCTTCTGCGGAGGCGGGGAGATCCGCGAATTCGCCGGCACCTACTCCGACTACACCGCTTGGAAACGCGACTACGAAGCGGCGAAACAGGCTGCCGTCGCCCAGGAAAAAGCCAAGAGCACGGCATCCGGAAGCAGGGGCGGGGAGATCCGGAAGTCCGGGACGGCCCCGGCAAAAACAGGAGCGGCACGCAAGCTCACCTTCCAGGAAAAACGGGAGATGGAGCATCTCGAAGCCGAAATACCGGAATTAGAACAGGAGAAAGCCGCGATCGAAGAAAAACTCTCGTCCGGCGACCTGCCGTTCGAAGAGCTTACGGCGCTTTCGGAGCGGATCACGGCACTCATGGACCAGATCGACACCAAAAGCATGCGATGGCTGGAATTGAGCGAGATCGGAGGTTGATTCCTTCCTTGCATACACTCTGAAACACCAGAATACGTCCTAAAGCCGATACACTCCTCTTTTCGGGGAGTGTATCGATATTTTTTTCTCGCAACAATTTTATTTTTCGAAAAATTTTTCTTAATTTTATTTCCGGAAGTTTACGATAAACGACCAATTCCAACTAAATTAACTCTCCATTTTTCTCAAGCCGCCTTCCCGGGCGGCTTGGTTTTAACCTTTCCGCAAGCATCCTCCATCCCGCAAGAACCGATTTCTATATTGAGCTTAAAAATTATTCGACGAACACCTCCGATACATCGATGGCTGCAACCCGATTTCACGACCATTTGCAGCGATAAACCGTCGCCCCCTTGGATTCTTCGGAACGGGAAACAAAAATCCGTCTGAACCACACTGCGTAACAACTCGCAACCGCAATAGTAAACGATACACATTCCGCAACCGCTTTTCGAAAAGCGAAATACCCGACACTTTTCAGCAATCGGAAATAACATCCACAAAGCAAAACCAGCCTCGATCCGGAAGCTGGTTTTTTACCTCCCAATAATATACTCCCCATTTCCGGGAAAGCGGAACAATATATCGATCAATCGTCGTACTCTTTCAACGCGAAACGCTTGTCATCGAAGGTCAATTCGATCGTATTGTTCAACTTCACTTCCCATTCCCGGCAAGTATGCTCGATTCCGACGAGGAAGGTTCCCGGAAAGTTCCGAGCGACGTAATCCGCAATCTGCGCCGGAACAACAGCCGACGGAAACCGTCCCGCGAACGGCTTTTAATTTCTCGCCACATTCCATTTCGGCGAAATTTCACTTGGGTACCGTCGGCGAAAACGACTTTATACGTAACTGCAAGTTCGTCGAGCGTCTTGATTACCAAAACGGGATTCTCTTCCGGATAATGCTGTGCGATAAAAGAGCGGGCCTCACCGGGCAGTTCCTGTGGCGCTACGGCTCTTTCACACTCTATATTCCATGCGATTGCAAAGAGTAGATGCGAATATAGCAACGACACCCGTGATCCATACCCACCTTTTTCCCGAGCCGGATTTCAAAACTTCGGGAATTTTAGTCATCATAGTCTATGACGTTGAAATTCAAATCGAATTCGACTTCCAATCCGTTCGACAGTTCGATTTCCCACGAATAGGCATCACGGTCGATCTTGCGGATAAACTGACCGGGGTAGTTCATCTTCGCTACGAAATCCGCGATCTGCTGGGGAACGATCGCCGCAGGAACGGCCGAATATTTACGATCGACCGCCGACCACTGACCGTCGGCACGGAATTCCACTTCCGTGCGGTCGGTATAAGTCACCTCATATTCCGAACCGAAGTATTTGCTCTCCTCAACCGCATAAGCTACGGTCAGATCCTTGAAATACGTAGCGAGAAACTCCTGCGCGGCTTTAGGAAGGTTGTCGATCGTAATCGGTTTCTCGCGTCCGTCGGCCTGGGCCGACACGATGCCTGTAAGCAACAATGCCACTGCTAAAATCATCTTTTTCATAATACATTGATTTTAATCAAGTGAATATTAGCCATACAAAAATTTCAAAAGTTGTCTAGCCGATCCATCAATCTTCGTAGGCCTCGATATTTCCGTTCGTATCCACACGCAAATCATACTCTCGACGGTCTTTTCGTGCTTCGAACTCATACCACATCCCGCCGGAAGTTTCGATGCATTCAAATTCGTCGTCGTCGAGGGTATAGCCAGCCTGCTGCACCGCATCCAAAATATTTTGCGGCAACCGGTGGAGCTCCCACTCGGTGCGGAGCCAGTTGTTGCGACCGTCGAAAAGCACCTCTTTCCTGAGATTTTCGTGAAGAATCGTCAGTTCAAGACATCCGTCATCATAGTCGCGTTCCACGACCTTAGCTCCCGGATAACGATCGTTCAGGAAGCGCTCGATCTCATCCTCTACCGGCAGTCCATTACCTCCCGTGTTTCCCATATCTATTACAGGACGGGGAATGATCCGAACAGGGGAATCGTTTACGTAAATATCTACCTCTTTATGCCGTGTCTCCACTTCGACACACCAGAAAACGCTGATTCCGTCTGCCGTAGCCTTATCGAGTGACCATTTTTCGATGTCGTCGATATCGTTGGGGCTCGACAGCTGCTGGTCGGCCGCTACCGCATTGTAAATCGCTTCCGGCACGGCCGAACCAATATCCCGACGTCCGTATTCGATCTTTGCATAGATGCGGTTCCCCTGCGCATCGAAATAGAGTTCATGCTTGTAACCGCCGCAAACAAGCTCGACTTCCGTACCTCCGTATTCCCGGTCCACGTCTATCACCGAGCCTCCGCCGTTATCATCGAGGTAACCTTGAATCTGCTGTTCGATACCCGCCGCAGGTTTCTCTGGAATATAGTCTTCATAACCATCATCCGCAGCATTGGTTACTTCGTTCACCAATACGCCTTCGGTCGAAAAATACAGGTCCATCCCGGTCGTTATGCCGTCTGCCGTGCGGGTGACGCCGATAACATAGACAACGGTCACACCCTCGCTGCCACCGGCCCCGACGACCTCCTTGCGCTCGAGCTTATCCACCTTACCAGTACGGGTCCATCCTTCGGCTTCGGTATATTTGCTGGCATCGAAACCTTCCCGGACAGCCTGCGGAAGTGCCGCGAAGTCGATATTCGTTTCGGTCATGGCCCATTGTCCGTTTGCATTTTCGAACCATGCCGCATTGTTGGCCCTGGATTCCGTCCGGGCAGCCTCGAAGAAAAAGTTCGCCACAGCATAGTCGCCTCGAAGGGACCATCGTACATCTTGGGCACCCGGATAACGAGCGTTAAAAGCCGCCAATACCTCCTGCGAAATATGTGAGTCGCCCGGTCCTCCGACTTCATCCTTGTCGCACGCAGCGAACAGGAGAGCCGTCGCAGCCATTGTTAAAACAGATAATGTTTTTTTCTTCGTATTCATTGTTTCGTTTACTTAAATGTTTATCAATAATTTGTACTGCGAAATCACAGCCTGAAAAATCTTTATCGGAAACGGACGGGGTATCAATCGTCGATACCTATCAAATTATGACTTCGATCAAAAGTCAGCTCCATTCCGTTATTCAACTTGACCTCGACCTCCTGCTTGTCGCGTTCGATTTTGATGACCGCAGCACCCGGATACAGCTCCTGTACTTTGGTTTCGATCGGCATCGAAACGATTCCTGCGGGTAACGACGAATAACGGCAATCCACCTCTTTCCACGCTCCGTTTCGACGGAACTCGACCTTGCTGCCGTTCGTAAACATCACTTCGTAAATGACTTCGAAAAAATCGCTTTCTTTTTTGCGTAGGCGATTTTTTCACCGGGAAAATACCGGGCAATGAACTCTTGCGCCTGTCGCGGCATCTGTTCGGTTGTGACCGCACGGTCGTGATCGGCATAAGCCGGCGAGATTGTCAGCAGCGTGATGCCGATCAAAAACGCCATCATTTTTCTCGTGTTCTTCATTTTCTCAATATTTTTTATCGGGAGATCACCCGATCGGTTTGTATGGTACAAAATTGAGAACCGATTTTGGAGCGAATTTGGAATTTCGATATTTTAACAAAATATTTTTTCCGAACCCGATTATATATTTCGATACCCCGATCCGAAACCGGCCGATATGCTTCGACTTTCCTCCGAGAAAGGGATTTCGGACAGAGTCAGAACCGGTAACAGAGGGTTATCGCCGAAATCAGCAAAAAACAGTCGTCATATTCGAATGCAGCTGATCGTCGTCCCAATTATCGCCAGCTTACGCCAAAATGGTGGCGGCCATTTTCGAAGTAATAAATTAGTCCGAGGCGATAATAATCCGTTATGGCTTTGACCAGTGCCAAACCGAGCCCTGTCGAGCCTTCTTTTTGCGACCCCTGATAAAAGCGTTCGAAAATATGTTTCTCATCAAGCGGCGATACTCCGTCGTTAATAACCGTCAATACATTTCCCTCGATACGAATATCTACGGCGGCTCCGTCGGCACTGTGAAGGTAGGCGTTCTTGATCAGGTTGGAAACCAATATCGAACAAAGCGATTCATCCATCCGGACCGAGAAGGTACCGGGCAAATGCAGACGACAACGGATTTTATGCTCTCCGTATATATCGTCATAAAGCGCCTTCCGCTCCTCGACCAGGGGAACGAGATCGATGTCGGTGCTCTCCGGAAACTGACCGTTATCTATCTTGGTAAGCAGCAACAGCGTTTTATTCAGCCGGACGATATGGTCGAGCGTACGCCGCATCTGAATAATTTCGCCCGTCGTTTCCTCGTCCAGGTCCGCACAATCGAGCAGATACTCCATACGTCCGCCAAGTACAGCCAACGGAGTTTGCAACTCGTGCGAGGCATTGCCTATAAACTGTTTTTGACGCTCGAACAACTCCTCGGAGCGATCCACGGCCTTGCTGTGCCGCAACATTCAATCGACGGAATTCGGTAATAGAGGTATCGTTCGGCACAGGCGCGACTTCGCGCCCGGGAGCATAGCTATCCAACCAATGCAACAACTCATAAAGCGGCAGCATGCTTTTATGGAACACCCACAAGGTCGTTCCGGAAACTGTCACCAAAAGGAAAAGATAGAGCCACACGACCCACCACATGACTGTTTCCATGCAGATCAGTCCTTTTTCGCAAAGTAGGCATAGCCACCATTCAGTTCATCAAAAATTACCGTCCTTATCCTGGAAAAATAGTCGCCAACACCCGGGCCGGCTCGGTTTCATCCTTTTCCGGAATATACACCTCGGTATCGTAGTAGTCGATCGAAGGACGGGTGGCGACGTATCCGGATTCAACGGGGATGATCGTGTAACTGTTATTGGAACCTTCGTTCGAACGGGGCAAAGGCTCCCCGGCAAGCACCCTCATTACGATCAATTCCGAATAATCCTCGAGAGCATCGTCCGCTTCATCGTTTATCTCGTCCATCATGGTAAAATAAAACACGACCGCCCATAAAGCGATCAGCGGGAACAAGACCAGCGACAAACGAAGCGATATGTTATAGATCAATTTCATAAATGCATTGCTTAATCAATCAGTTTGTAACCGAAACCGTACACAGCTTTGATTTCGATCGAGGCTCCGGCCTCTTCGAGTTTGCGGCGCAGATTTTTGACCTGCGAATAAACGAAATGGAAATTATCGGATTGATCGACATGATCCCCCCATACGGCTTCGGCCAAAACTGCCTTATCGACCACATGACGCGGACGCTGCATGAAATACGAAAGAATATCGAACTCCTTTTTCAATAAAGCGACCTCCTTGCCGTCTATTTCCACTCGGCAACTTTCCGGGTCGAGCGTTACATTACCCAGCGCAATGCCGCCTTTCCCGCCACCGCGACTACGGCGAATGACACTCTGGATACGCGCCGAGAGTTCCGCCAAATGGAACGGTTTAGGCAGGTAGTCGTCCGCACCTTCTTTCAGCCCGAGGACCTTGTCTTCCAAAGAATCCCGAGCCGAGATAATGATTACGTTTTCGCGTTTATCCGCTCTTCGAAGACGCTCGAGAAGTTGCAACCCGTTGCCGTCCGGCAGCATAATGTCCAATAAGATACAATCATACGAATAGGCTGCCAATTTGTCCGAAGCCTCGGCGTATGTACTGGCCGTTTCCACGACATATTGCTCTTTGCGAAGTGCACGTGCCAGCAACTCACGCAATGAGGATTCGTCCTCCACGATCAATAATTTCATAACGACAAGTCATTTTAATACCACAAACAAAAATACCGATTTTGTAAAGAAATTGAAATGAACTCGAATATAATAAATTATATTACGGGAAGTTTTTCATTAGGCGTCTGCATATACTGATCTATAAAACTCCATAACTTATTTGCTATGTTTATAGTTATGCAACTTGCTAACAGACAAAACATTATCCGAAAATGGGGGAACGGACAGCCGTACGGACAGGTTCCGCCTTTCGTCTTCCGAAGAAAAGAAAATACATTCGCAAAAAGCAGAGGCAATACCTGCCGTTGCATGCCGTGAAGCGTACGATAGCCTGTACACGATCGAGGGGAGGGGTGATGCCCACATTTCAAAATGACCCGAACCCGGTCTTCCGGAATACTCGTAACCCAGCCACAGAACTACATCGAGCTCCGTAGTGGAAGTCCATAAAAACGCTTCACCCGCACTGAAAAATCAGCACGGGTGAAGCGAGGCGACCGCCCGTAAAATCGTTCCGGGCAACTTGTCGGCAAACTATCGGCTCTCCTGCCGGAAAGCCGATGGAGAGATCCCAGTATGTTTCTTGAAATAACGCCCCAAATAAGACTGATCCGGGAAATGCATTTTATAAGCGATCTCCTGAATGGGCAGGGTAGTGTTCTGAAGCAATACTTTTATTTCCATTATTACGATCTTATCGATCAACTCCTTGGCCGATTGATGCGTCGTCCGGCGCACGATGGCGGAAAGATAACGGGTCGAGATACAGAGCTTGTCCGCATAGAAAGAAACCTCACGCTCTTCGATACAACAGTCATGAACTAGGGAAACAAAGCGATGAAACAGCTCCATCTGCCGGTTGGAAGTCGTGGGACACTGGCTGCTGACCTTACGCTGGATCTTATCGTAAAGCTCCAGCATAATATTCTGCAACCGATTTCTCACGATCGTCTTTCGGAACATATTACCCCGATCCTGATAGGTGTAATCCATTATTTCGAACCAGGTAGACAATCCGGCAGCCATCCTTTCGTTTACTTGAGAAATGGGATTTTCCTTCAAAAAGCTGAAAAACGAGAGCCCCAGCCGAAATCCGGCCTCCCCGAACAGGTCGGGAGAGAAGGCGCCGAACCTCACCGAAAAGTCGGCCGACGCATCGTCGAACATCAATACGCTGCCGGGCAGTAAGAGTACGATCGTATTGAGCTGCAAAGGTCCCCGGCGAAGATCGACGGTCACCTGGGCATGACCGCTCGTACAAAGCAGAACCAGTGCGCAATCGCAACGGCAGGGATTATTGAAGAAATAAGCGAGATCGGATTTTCCGATAACAAAAGGTTCCTCTTCGGAAACAGCTATGGGGTTTGCTGCGGACATAATGATTTCTTCTTTTTTGGACAAACGAAAAGCCCCTGATATTATTATCGTACAAATATGGCATAAATATACCGAAAAGTGACAATATTATTCGCAAGAAAGAAAGTTACACATTAAATTTTACGGTACTTTTGCATGACAAAAAGTTTTTTAACGGGAAAATATTTTTTCAAAGTAATAATAATCAACCAAAAAACTATGAAGCAGAAGTTAATTCAGGCAGTCTTGTTCGGAAGCTGCATGGCTTTCGCCGTATCGTGCGGCCAGGCTCCGACGGCAAGAGGCGAGGCGGAATATTCCGTCATGACAATTTCGACATCGGACGTAACGATTCCGAGCACCCACTCGGCAACCATCCGTGGGCGCCAGGACATCGCCATTTACCCGCAGGTATCGGGTACCATTTCCAAAGTGTGCGTTAAAGAGGGTGAAGTAGTTCGCCAGGGACAGTTGTTGTTCATTATCGACCAGGTGCCCTACAAGGCAGCCCTGCAAACCGCAAAAGCCAACGTCGCAGCTGCCGAGGCCAGCGTAGCCACCGCTCAATTGACCTACGACAGCAAAAAAGAGCTGTTCGCCAAGAACGTCGTTTCGCAGTTCGACCTGCAAACTTCCCAGAACAACCTGCTGACGGCAAAATCCCAGTTGGCACAGGCCGAGGCACAGCTCGTCAATGCGGCCAACAACCTCTCCTATACCGAAGTGAAAAGTCCGTCCAACGGCGTAGTCGGTGTCCTGCCGTATCGTGTGGGTGCCCTGGTGAGCGCATCGATTCCCCAACCGCTGACCACCGTATCGGACAACTCCGATATGTACGTTTATTTCTCCCTGACGGAGAATCAACTGCTCGACCTGACCCGTGAATACGGCTCGATGGACAAAGCGCTGGCGGCGTTGCCGAACGTGCAGCTTGTGCTCAACGACGGATCGCTTTACTCCCAGGAGGGACGCATCGAATCGATCAGCGGCGTGATCGACACTTCGACGGGCAGCGTACAGCTTCGCGCCGTATTCCCCAATCCCGGACGCTTGCTTCACAGCGGTAGCTCGGGTAATGTCCTGTTGCCGCACATCTACAAAAACGTAGTCACCGTTCCGCAAGTCGCTACCTTCGAATTGCAGGACAAGAAATTCGTTTATAAGGTCGAGAACGGCGTAGCCACCTCGCAGAATATCACCGTATCGCCCCAGAGCGACGGCAAGAATTTCATCGTCACCGCCGGACTCACCCCGGGCGAAGTCATCGTGACCGAAGGCGTCGGTCTGATGCGCGAAGGAACCCCGATCAAACCCAAAGGAGCCGCAACGACCGCGACCGCTCCTGCAGAACAACCTACAAAAGAGCAGTAAAATATGACACTAAAACATTTCATAGACCGCCCGGTATTGGCGGCGGTCATTTCCATCGTAATCGTCCTGGGCGGTATTATCGGTGTTGCGACGCTCCCCGTCGAGCAGTACCCCGACATCGCGCCCCCGACGGTGATGGTGCGTGCCAGCTATCCGGGCGCCAGCGCCGAAACCATCCAGAAGAGCGTCATCATTCCGCTTGAGGAGGCTATCAACGGCGTGGAAAATATGATGTACATCAAATCCGAAGCATCGAATGCCGGTAGCGGATCGATCACGGTTTATTTCAAACAGGGCACCAACGCGGATATGGCGGCCGTCAACGTACAGAATAAAGTAGCGACGGCAACCGGATCGCTCCCTGCCGAAGTTACAAAATCGGTGTTACGACCATGAAGCGTCAGTCTTCGATGCTGAAAGTTTTCACGCTAAGCAGTCCAGACGATTCATACGATGAAAATTTCTTGTCGAATTACCTCAATATCAACATCAAACCGCGCATCCAGCGTATCCAGGGCGTCGGAGAATTCTTTGCTCTCGGTGGCGATTATGCAATGCGTATCTGGATGAAGCCGGACGTCATGGCCCAGTACAAGTTGATTCCTTCGGACATTACAGGCGTTCTGGCGGAACAAAACATCGAATCGGCAGCCGGTATGTTCGGCGAGAACTCAGATAACACGTTCCAATATACCATGAAATACCGTGGCCGTAAAATGACACCTGAAGAGTTCGGGGAGATCGTAATCCGAGCTACTTCTGACGGTCAGGTACTGCGTCTGAAAGATGTGGCAGACATTGAATTGGGACAGGACTCCTATGCTTATCACGGTATGGTCAATGGTCATCCCGGCGTTTCGGCGCTCGTCTTCCAGACCGCAGGCACGAACGCCACACAAACCGTCGAGGAAATCGACGCGATGCTCGATGAAATTGCAACCGAACTCCCTAAAGGCGTAGAGATAACCCACTTGATGAGCGTGAATGACTACCTGTACGCCTCGATCCACGAAGTGATCAAAACCCTGATCGAGGCCATCATCCTCGTCGTACTGGTGGTTTATGTCTTCCTGCAGGATATACGCTCGACGCTGATTCCGACCATCTCGATCCTCGTATCGCTGGTCGGTACGTTCGCCTTCCTTTCGTTCGCGGGCTTCTCGATCAACCTGCTGACCCTCTTCGCACTGGTGCTCGCCATCGGTACGGTGGTGGACGACGCGATCATCGTCGTCGAAGCCGTCCAAGCACGCTTCGACAGCGGCTACAAGTCGTCATACCTGGCTACGGTCGATGCCATGGGCGGCATCACCTCGGCTATCATTACTTCGACGCTGGTCTTCATGGCCGTGTTCATTCCCGTGTCGATGATGGGCGGTACTTCGGGTACGTTCTACACGCAGTTCGGTATCACGATGGCCGTTGCCGTCGGTATCTCCGCACTCAACGCACTGACTCTTTCTCCGGCACTCTGCGCTTTGCTGCTCAAGCCGTACGTCGATGAAGACGGCAACGTGAAGAACAACTTCGCAGCCCGGTTCCGCAAGGCTTACAATACGGCCTTCAGCGCTGTGCTCAAGAAATATCAGCGCGGCGTCATGCTTTTCATCAAACATAAATGGCTCACTTGGGCAACGCTGGGTCTGGCAATGGTCGGCCTGGTTCTGCTGATGAACAGCACAAAAACCGGTCTGGTGCCCGACGAGGACCAGGGTACGATCATGATCAACGTAACGACGGCTCCGGGCAGCTCGCTCGCCGAAACCAACAAAATCATGGGAGAGATAGGCGAGCGATTGAAGGGGATTCCCCAGATCCGCGACTTCCAGCAGGTAGCCGGTTACGGTATGATCGCCGGGCAGGGTAACTCCTACGGTATGTGTATCGTCAAACTGAAAGACTGGTCGGAGCGTCCCGACAAAGCCGATGCCGTGAATGCCGTGATCGGCCAGATCTATGCCCGGACCGCCGACATCAAGGATGCGCAGATCTTCGCAGTAGCCCCCCCGATGATCACCGGCTACGGTACTTCGGCCGGTTTCGAAATGTACCTGCAAGACCGTGCAGGCGGTGACATCACGGACTTCTACAACATCTACCTGCAATACATCTACGCGCTCAACCAACGGCCGGAAATCCAGATGGCCTATTCGACCTTCAACATCAATTTCCCACAGTATATGGTGGACATCGATGCAGCGAAGGCCAAACGTGCGGGCATCTCGCCGACGGACATCCTTTCGACTCTTTCGGGCTATTACGGCGGACAGTACGTTTCGAACATCAACCGCTTCTCGAAAGTTTACCGCGTAATGATCCAGGCCGATCCGAAATACCGACTCGACCCCGAATCGCTCAACAACGTCTATGTACGGATGCAGAACGGTGAAATGGCCCCGATCAGCCAGTTCGTCAAACTCACCAAAGTATATGGATCGGAGGTATTGAGCCGATTCAACATGTACAACAGTATCGCTGTCAGCGGAACTGTCGCCGACGGATACTCGACCGGTGATGCGATCAAGGCCATCGAGGAAGTTGCGGAACAAGTACTGCCCAAGGGGTATGGCTACGATTTCGGCGGTCTTACGCGCGAGGAGAGTCAGACAGGTAGCAACACGGCGATCATCTTCGGTATTTGTATCATTCTGATCTACCTGATTCTGAGTGCCTTTACGAGAGCTTCCTGATTCCTTTCGCCGTCATTCTGGCCGTACCGTGCGGTCTGTTGGGTTCGTTCATTCTCGTCAAGCTCATCGGACAGGAGAACAACATTTACCTCCAGACGGGTCTTATCATGATTATCGGCCTGTTGTCGAAAACCGCGATTCTGATTACGGAGTATGCGGCCGACCGCCGCAAGTCGGGATGAGTCTCTCGCAAGCCGCCTTCTCGGCCGCCAAAGGCCCGTCTGCGTCCTATTCTGATGACCGTGCTGACCTGCGTGTTCGGTATGATCCCGCTGGTAATCGCAACGGGTGTAGGCGCCAACGGTAACTCGACCCTCGGTTCGGGCGTCGTCGGCGGTATGATCGTCGGTACGTTGGCTCTGTTGTTCCTTGTGCCGTCCCTGTTCATCGTCTTCCAGCACCTGCAGGAGAAGGTCAAGCCGATTCAATTCACGAATACTCCCAGACTGGATGATCGAAGCTGAAATCGAAGACAGCAAAAAAGAAAACGAAGAGAAGAAGTAAACCATGAAAAAGTTAATCATCATACTTGCCGCAGCCGCCATGGCTGGCTGCGGCATTTACAAGCCCTACACACGGCCGGAAGAGATCAAAACCGACGGGCTCTACGGCCAGGGGGTCGAAACGGTCGATACGATGACCTTGGGGAACATTTCCTGGCAGGAGATGTTCACCGATCCTTACCTGCAACAACTCATCCAGCAGGGACTGGACAACAACACCGACCTCCAGTCGGCTTACTGGCGCGTGAAAGAGGCGGAAGCGACACTGAAGTCGGCACGCCTGGCATACCTGCCCTCGTTCAATTTCGCTCCGAACGGAGGAGTGAGCAGCCTGACTAACCCTTGGAATGCTACGTGGACCTACACCGTCCCCGTAACAGCCAGTTGGGAAGTCGATATTTTCGGTAAACTCACCAACAGCAAGCGCCGGGCGAAGGCTCTTCTCGCGCAAAGCCAGGAGTACCAGCAGGCCGTCCGCACGCAAGTCATCGCTTCGGTCGCCAACCTCTATTACACGCTGCTGATGCTCGACGCACAATACGAGATCTCTTCGGAAACCGCTGAAAAATGGTTCGAAACCGTCAATACGATGCGGGCCATGAAAGAGGCGGGCATGACCAACGAAGCAGCGGTTTCGCAGGCTGAAGCGAACTACTACTCGATCGAAACTTCACTGTTCGATCTGGAGTACCAGATCCGCGAGATGGAAAACAGCCTCTCGTCGCTGCTGGGCGAAGCTCCCCGCAGCTTCGAGCGCGGTACGCTCGACGAGCAAATTCTTCCGGAGAACCTGGTAGTCGGCATTCCCGCACAGATGCTCTCCAACCGTCCCGACGTAAAAAATGCCGAATACTCGCTGGCACAGGCCTTTTACAACACGGCCGGAGCCCGGTCGGCGTTCTATCCGGCCCTCAGTCTGAGCGGTACGCTGGGTTGGACCAACGACGGAGGTGTTACGACGCTCGACCCCGCCAAATGGATTTTCAATGCTGCGGCATCGCTCGTACAGCCCATCTTCAACGCGGGCAGAAACCAGGCACAGCTTCGAATCGCCAAAGCGCAACAACAGGAGGCCCTGCTGTCGTTCCAGCAGACCCTGCTCAACGCTGGAGCAGAAGTGAACAATGCCCTCGCCAAATGCCAGTCGGCACGTTCCAAAGTCGATCTGCGCCAGAAACAGGTCGCTTCGCTCGAAACCGCCGTCGAGAGCACCCAGCTCCTGATGCGCCATGGCAGCACGACCTATCTCGAAGTGCTGACCGCACAGCAAACCCTGCTGTCGGCTCAACTGTCGCAAATCAACGACCGCTTCTCGGAGATTCAGGCTATCGTCGATCTCTACCACGCTTTGGGCGGCGGCCGTGATCTCGAACCCGAAACGAGCAAATAGCAATGAAACGCAGGGTAACACGCGAAGACATCATCCGCACCACGCGAGACCTCATCATCCGGGACGGCATTCGTGCCGTCCGGGTGGATGAGATCGCGCAAAAGCTGGAGATTTCCAAGCGGACACTCTACGAGTTGTTCAGCGATAAAGATACCCTGGTCGGAGAGTGCTGGGACAAAATCCGGGAAGAGCAGGAGAAAAAGATCGCAGGTTACCTCTTTTATCAACCCGGTTCAGCCCTCGAACAGGCCCAGAATCTGATCAGAGAGTACATCGATGCTCTGTGCATGATCAGTTGCATCTCACTTCAGGAGTTGCAACAGAAGGTTTCTTATGCCGACTCCTACGAAAAAAACCGTCGTTTCTGGCTGGATTCATTCACCGAAGTGTTGGAACATTGCATCGCCGACAACAGTGTACTGCCCGATGTGGACTGTCCCCTGTTCGCCAAACAATTGATGAACATGTTGCTCAACCTCTACCTGGAAGGAGGCACCCGGCAGGAAATGGACGCTTTCGGATGGGCATTCCTGCGCGGGATCGCCACTCACCGGGGTATCGAATGGCTCGACGGAAAGAAATTGAACTCCTGAACTTTCGCCCCGGAATAACGCAACCGACCTGTTTGGGACGTAACTCCGGCCCGCGAAAAGGAAAATCCCGACAAAGCGACCTCATTCGATAACCGAACTTTACATCTTACAAAAAAATGAAGAAAGGCAGCGTTTGAAACGCTGCCTTTCCCTTTTATTAACGCTTGATCGAAAACCCGGTTTAATAGGCTTTGTTCTGGGGATCGAATTCCGTCCAACCCGACATCCATCCGTCGTTCTCGTCGGCGAAGGCTCCGATGTAGGTCACCTTGTCGAAACCGTTGGCAACCAGTGGATCGGTGAAAGAAGCGGCTCCGCGCAGCGGACTATCGGAGAGCGGACCGTAGTTCGGATTGGCTTGCAGGCTGTTGGGCTGGGAGAGTTTCAGATCGGCGATCGCATCGAAATACTTGTTCGAAGCTATCGACTTGAAGTAGGTCGAAGAGAAGGACTCCTTCGACTTGTCGATGCTGTTCTTGTCGCCGTTGTCGCAAAAACCATCCTCGAACGATTTGTTCACGTCGCTGCCCAGGACGGTCATACCCGCCATATAGACGTTCTGAATCTTCAACGTCCCCTCGGACGCCGCAGTCTGCGTCTGCGAGCCTTTGTCATTCTCCACAATCAAACCGACGGGGAAGCCCATCGCTACCGAGTTGAAACAGTTCAGATGAGAATTGCGGCGCACTTGCATGGCAGACTGGAACTGGCCCAGCTTGGAACCGTTCTTGGGATTCATATCGCCTGCGGTGATATAGTCGGAAGTGTTGGAGAATGCTGCATCCTGACCGACCGGACCGACGAAGGTCACGTTCGAAAAGACACAGGAGGTGAAAGGAGAGGTTGCAGAGCCTTCGCCGTTGTTGTCGCTCTCGAAGCCGTTCGACGCCGAGGTATCGGCAATGCGGGGCTGACGTACGCCCAGGCAGAACTGCACCTTGCCGCAGAATCCGTTGTCGGTATCGAAATCATCGTCCCAGGTGTGGTAGGAAACCAGGTATTTGGCGTTCACCGCACCGCCGAACCACTCGTAGGAGTCGTCGTTGGAATAGGACACCTGCACGTGGTCGATCTGCGTAGCCGATCCCACAGAACCGAACGTGATGGCATTGATCTCCTGGTCCTCCTTGAAGGGATAGCCGGCGAACTCGCAACGCACGTAACTCAAGGCACCGAACAGTCGGCATTGTCGCTGCCTCCGTGCGTAGTGCGGGGACCGCCCTCGATCTGCATCGTCCCCTTGTTGTTCACACCGCGACCGCAGAGAATGATACCGCCCCAATCGCCCGGCCGACGGCTGCCGCAGGCATCTCGGAGGTGAAGACGATCGCTCGCTCTGCGTGCCTTAGCCACAACTGGCGCCCGGCTCTACGATGAGCGCTGCCTTAGTCTCCTTGTCGCCCTTGATAATCGTACCCGGAGCCAGCGTCAGGCTCGCACCGTCGGCGATATAGCACCAGCCTTTCAACAGGTAGGTACCTTTGGGAAGCGTGTAGTCGCCCTTGATCTCGAATTCCTGACGTCCGTCGCCGATCTGGGTCCCGTCCTCGAAGAGTATCTCCGTCAGATCGCCACCGGACGGATTTCCGCCCTCGCCGCTACCGCCGTTGCCTCCATTGCCACCGTTACCGTTCTCGTCGTCGCTGCATCCTGCGAGACTCAACGCAGCCATCAAACATGCTGCCCATAAAATTTCTTCATAATTTATTTGATTAAAAAAGGTTGATTTTACTTCGACTATTTTCTCACTCGGTAGAACCCGAACGAATTTCTGCGATTCACTTAAAATTTGGCCGTCACGCTCAGCGAGAACATCCGTCCCGCCGTGAACTGTTTGGTGATTTGCTTGCGGGACACCACATCGCCTCCGTTCTCGAATTTCGGGAATTGGGCGAACTGCACCTTCTCGTTGAGCAGGTCCTTGGCGTTGAACTTCAGCTCCCAATGCTTGCCGAAAGATTTGCTGACCACCACGTCGAGCGCGTTGCGCGGCATCTCGTACATATCCGGAATATCGTTGTCGATGCTGCCGCCCACGCTCATATCGCTGCGGCCAATGCCCACGATGCGCTTGCCGATGCGATTATACAGGACACCGACCGTAAGGCCCAGTTTGGGCGACTGGTAGAAGAGTCCGGCATTGACCAGATAGGGCGACTGGCCCTGCAACGGACGGTCGTGCTCGAGGCTCTCGTCGTCGAAATCCACACGGCTCTTCATGAGCGAACCGTTCAGAACCACCGAGAAATTGCGCATCCCCATAAAATCGAGGTTTTTCTTCACGTCCAGCTCCACACCGTACAGATTGGCCCGGTCGGCATTCTCGAACGTGTAAGTATAACTGCCGCTGCCCGCATCGAGAATAGCCGTTTCGATCGGATTGCGGAAATGCTTGTAGAACACGGCCACCGAGATACCTTCGCCCGCAGCCGGATACCACTCCCAGCGCAGATCGGCGTTCTGGATATAGGCCGCTTTCAAATCGGCATTACCCTTCACGTCGCTGAACAGGTCGAAATCGTAATAGACCGAAGGGGAAACTTCGCGGAATTCAGGACGGTTGGTGGACATACCGTAAGCGGCACGCAGCAGGTGCTTGTCGTTGATGCGGTATGTCACATTGACCGAAGGGAAGGGATCGGCATGGGTATAGTTTCGTGTTTCGCTGTCCCAGTCCTTGATCTTGGTGTACGAGGTGAGCGCCATACGGCTGTATTCGAACCGGACGCCGGCATAAACGTTCCAGCGGCCGAAGGGCAGGTCGATGCCGGCATAAGCCGCCGTCAGGATGTTGTCGCCCTTGTAGCTGTTGCGGTTGTCGCTGTCGTCGTAGATATAGAGCTTGTCGGCGCCATAATTACCGTCTTGCAAAATATCGTCGATCACATCGCCGTAAGCGAAGTCCGCAGGCAGGTTGTCCGTGTCGAAGCGATAGAAATAGGCCCGGGTGCGATAATCCCGCGTACGGTATTCGCCGTAGAGTCCGACCTTCAGTTCGGGGGCGAACGACGAACCTTCGCGCAAGGTGCAGGAGTAGTTGATGCCCGCCGAAGCGATGTGTTCGCGCAATTTCATGAAGTCACGCCGGATCTCGTTCTGATCGATCTGCATTTGACCGTAGTGCGCATCGCCCACCATGTCGTTCTCCTGCCGGTTGACGATGCGGCGGTCGGGCTGGTTCTTGTCGGCGTAGGAATATCCGGCATCCCAGTCCAGAGTTCCCAGTTCGAGAGTATGTACACCCGCTATCTGCCCGCTGTACGTGCTGCGAGAGGTGTAGCAATACTCCGTTTTCTCCTGGATATAGAGCGACGACATATTCTGCCAGCCTTCGCGCAGCGTGAGCTTGTCCTGTCCGATCTGGTTGAAAATGTTACGGAAATAGTAGCGATTCTTTCCGTTCAGGTAAGCCAGATTCAGCAAGGCGCCCACTTTGACGTTGGTCTGGTACTGGTCGTCGGTATATTTGTAGTAGTATTCGGGTTTGTCCTCCACCTTGTTGTAAACCCCGTAACGGGAGTTTTCCATATTCGAGAAGGTCCGGGTGGCATAGCTGTAATTGAGCGCTCCGTTCAGCGCCAGATCGGCGCCGTTGCCCAGGCGGAAGCTGTGGCCGTAGGAGAATGAGAACCGCTGGTCGGGAATCGGCTTGCGGGTCTTGATCGACCAGTCGTTGTTGAAGCCGTGACGGGTCATGTCGGTAACGAAATCCGGATCGTCGTTATCAAAAGCACCCGTAATACCACCCCGCACGCCGCGCTTGCCGTTGTCGCAGCCGAACCAGTCGCTGCCGCTTCCCGGATTGTAGAGAAAGTCGTGGCCGAAGGTCGCCGTGTTGAACCCGATCGAGTAGGAGAGGGCGAAGGGTAGTTCACCCGGCGTATCTTTGGTGTTGATCTTGACGAACCCGCCCGTGAAATCCGCAGGGATTTCCGGAACGGGGGACTTCAGGATCATGATGTTCTCGATCTGCCCCGCAGGGATCAGATCGAAGGAGAAGGCCCGCGAATCGGCTTCCGAGCTCGGAATGGCCGCATCATTGACCCACACATTATTATAACGCTGCGAGAGACCTCTCGCCACGATGAATTTGTCGTCGATGATCGAGATACCGGGTATGCGTCGCACGACTTCACCCGCATCGCGGTCCTGCGTGCGGGCGATCATCTGCTTCGACACACCGCTCACGACCATCTTGGAGTTGCGGACGGCCTGCATCACGGCCGCCTCGCTCGAAAGCCGCCGCACGGTAGTCACGACCACCTCGTCGATCTCTTCGGCCGAGGGTTGCAGCGAAATCAGCGGCAGGGTATTCTCTCCCGGCTTGATCTGACACCCCTCGATCACTACGCGCTGGTAGGAGAGCATCTGCACTTCGATCGTATAAGTGCCCGGCTTTACATTATTAATAACGAAGCGGCCGTCGGCATCGGCGACGGCCCCATACGTCGTATTCTGCAAAATCACGGCGGCGCCGATGACCGCCTCGCCGGTCGATGCGTCCTGCACCGTACCGGTCACAACAGACAGAAGGGGCGCTGCAACCGTCGTGCAGATCCCCTTCAGCATCAATAACCCAATCAATAAAAATCTATTCATCCACTTATTATTTTACAGCGGCAAAAGTACCGGGCCGCTGTTTCACCCGGGCTACACCCTCGTTACAAAAGCGTCAAACAACCGTTTCAAATCCGTTACACGCCCGACGAAACAGTTGCACAGTCCATCGAAAAAGGCTACATTTGCAGCCGATTAACCCTATTTCCGATATGAGAAACCTCTCACGCCACGCGGGACCCAACCGCATGATGTTCCTACTCCTTATCCCCTGTCTTCTGTTGTCCGCACTTCGGGCAAAGGCGGAAGAAACCGCACTTCCCGAGGGAAAAAGACCGGGCGTAACGCTTCAGGTCGAAATGGATCTGGTCAGCAGTTATATCTGGCGCGGTGTTTACGAAGCGGGCCCCAGTCTGCAACCGGGACTGACGCTCGGCATAGGAAACTTTACGATAGCGGCCTGGGGATCGGTTGATTTCACGTCGAGTTCATACAAAGAGGCGGACCTGATGCTCGCTACCGGCTCAAAAACATCACCTTCCACCTCAAAGACCTTTACGACGAAGGTTCGGCCTCGGACCGGAATCCGCAGATCAGCCGCAACTACTTCCATTTCGGCGCCGACTCCCCGCACCGCATCGAAGCCGGCATCGAATGGCAGGTATCGCGCAAAGTCCCCATCACGCTCTCCTGGTACACGATCCTTTTCGGAGCGCGAGATGTCGATACCCGGGGGCGGCGGTGCTACTCCTCATACGTCGAAGTAGCCTATCCCTTTACGGTCAAAACCATCGACCTGAAAACGGGCGTAGGAGCCGCGCCCTGGAAAACGGCAGGAGAGGGCGGAGCCAAAGGTTTTGCCGTGAAAAACGTCTTCATAAACGCCGGAAAACTGTGGGCGGTCAAAAGCATGGGTTCCTTCCGAATCGGACTCTTCACCCATCTCTCCTGGTGTCCGCTCAAAGAGGACATGAACTGCGTAGGAGGCATTTCGCTGCGGAATGTAACCGCCAAAAAACAAACGAGAAGCCCTTCCGTCGATGACGGAAGGGCTTCTCTGTTTCGTACAATTACACCTCCGGACGTTCCCTTTACGGACAAGACCGGCAAAAAAACGAGCTTATTGCATCACAATGCACCCAATTCACCGCAAAAACAGACTTTATCGTTCCATAAATTGAACGAAATATATTACTTTTTTATACTTTTGTATATACTTCTTACAAAAAACAATTAACCCGAAAACGCTATGAAACAATTCTTCCTGATCCTATCCGGCCTCGCATTGCTGACAGGATGCAGCAGCAAGAACGACTCTGTCGAAGGCCCCGTACAATCCCGCATCCGAATCGCTCCGAGCATCTCCCGTGTTACGGGGCTCAATTTCGACACCGGGGACCGCATCGGGCTCACGATCGTCAAATCCGGTGCTAACTACTGTGAAAATACGCCTCTGCGTTTCGACGGTACGGTCTTCGTTTCGGACGACCTGTTCTGGTACGACGATCCGAGTGAAAAATCAAATCTTACGGCTTACTATCCCTACCTAGCGGAAGGAGCTCCGGCGAGCTTCACCGTTCGTGCCGACCAGAAGCTCGCCGCCGATCACGAAGCCTCGGACCTGCTGGCAGCGACAGCGACGGACGTCGTACCGAGCCAAACGGCCGTGAATATGGTATTCACCCACCTGCTCACCAAAATCGTGATCGATATTACGAACAACTCCGCCAATACGATCGAGGAAGTCACCCTGAAGGGCAGCCGCTGCACGGCGACCGTCGATCTTTCGGCGAAAAGCGTTCAGGTCGATGCTTCTTCGGCGGAAACGGATATCTATCCCTTTCCAACGGTGACCGCAGGACGATATGAAGCCATTCTCGTACCGCAGCGGGCGGCACTCGAACTCGAAATCCAAACTTCCGACGGCAACCGGCACACCAAAACATTCCAGGCGACCGACCTGCAATCCGGTGCGGAATATGCGATCGAGGCGGTAATCAGCAACACGAATAAGATCCACGCCTCCATCAGCGGCGCCGTCAAAGGCTGGGAGGACGGAGGAGCGATCGCTCCGGTCGAAGACGACCTGCCGGAAGATTCCGACCTGCTGGAGTACGCAGGCGTCAAGTATCGCATCCGGCAACTCAGCAACGGTACGACCTGGATGGCGGAAAACCTGCGCTACATTCCCGAGGACAAGCGCGTTTCCTCATCCCCGTCCGAAGAAAACGGCATTTGGTATCCGTGTACGACCTCCTTTACCGCATCCAGCGACACGGAATACATCCAACGGCAAGGTTTGCTCTACGATCTGGCTACGGCCGTAGGGGAACCTGTTACTGCGGACAACTTCCGCAATATCGAGGGCGTGCAAGGCATTTGTCCGGAAGGATGGCACCTTCCGACCCGGGCGGATCTGGAGTCGCTTATCGCCATGAACAGTGAGCTCGGCAGCTCCTTCTTCACCTATGCCGGGACACGCGACCCGAGCGGGAAATACATCGGATCGTTGATGTCCGGGGATTTCTCCAAAGGTTACCTGCTCTGTACGAGTACCGAAAGTTCGGTCTATACTCCGGAGGATCTGAACTACCAATACCTGCTCTTCTCGAAAAGCAACCAGGTAAACATAATCGACATAGACTGTCGCTCAGGCATGCCGGTACGTTGCGTAAAGAATCCCGCATCCGGGAAATAGCCGGCACGAAGAAGGATCGCGGACCGACGCAGCGCACAATACGACCGGACGTTTCCGGCAAAGCGGCAACGCCCGGCAACAACGATCCAGGAAAAAACGTCGGCAACAGGAAGGAGAGCCACTTTTTAAGCGGCTCTCCTCTTTATTCATTGCCGGTAATAAGACTTATCCAACCCGAACGCATAGCTATTTCTGTACCGCCAGGTCAGCAAGACCGCAACGAAAGCCAGACCAGCACTCAAGATGAAAGGGAAGCGTTCTCCCTGCATGTGCAGAATGTTTCGCAACAGGTCGATAATGAACGGACAAAGAACGATCGCCAGATAATTTACCGACATCACGACCGAAAGGGCCAATGTCGCCAATTGCGGTGGGGCCGCCGCAGCCGCTTTGTCGTAAACGATCGGCTGAATAATGCCGTATCCCAGTCCTACGAGAGTGCATCCCGCAATCAGCCAGAAATGCGCCTTGAAGAGTCCGATAAAGAGCAATCCCGCACAGATCATAACCAACGAAATCAGATTGACGTTGCTGCGCAGCCGCCGGATGATCGGAGAGAGGAAAAAGCCGGGCAGCATGATAGCCAGAAAAAAGAGAGATATCAGAAAACCCGAAAAAGAATTCCGGTTGCCGTGCGGATCCACCAGGAATGAAATGTAGAAAGCGATAACCAACGACAGGAAGGTCGCCAGGAAATAAAATCCCATGACAGCGGCCAGCTTCGGCCAATCGACCTTCTTGTGTTTCAGCTCATCGCTCCCGACAGGTTCCGGAGCAGCGGGAGTCCTGCGAATGAAAACCGAAAGAATCAACGGAATCGCCGGCAACGTATATACCAGGAAGGGCAGATGCCAATCGACATTAGCCAAATAACTTGCCAGCATAGTAGCCAACACCAGCGTGAGATTATTGATCGACGAACTGTAACCCAACTGCCGTATGCGGTAGTCTCCCGTAAAGTAATCCACGATATATCCCGTCGATAAAGGAATGATGATACCGGCACCGATACCCGTAAGACAACTGACCAAAATCAGAAGCCACATTTGGTTAATGAAAAGACAGGCGAAGCCGCTCAAGAAAAAAACCGCAAGTCCGACCACAAGCAGCTTGAACTTATTCCCGGTCACAGACAAACGGCCTGCCAATAACATAAAAGGAATAATCAGCACCGAAGGCAACGAAGTGAGCATCTGTATCTCCAGATCGGTCGCGCGCGGAAAGACCTTGTTCAGGTCGCCGAGGATGGGGGAGATGGCAAGTCCCGGCAGCGAAACGACCGCTGATACCGACCAAATCGCCAACACGGTCATCCATGGAATGGTCCCTTTACCGGTTTGTACTCTCATGTTTGCAGACAAATAAAAATTCTTCCGAAAAGAGGAACAACTGTTATACCAAAAAATCGCCGGAGCGAAAACTCCGGCGAAAATAAGGTATATTGATTCGGAAAAAAGATATTATTCCCTTACGCAACGAACCTGCAAACCATTGGCTCGTTGATAGTTCCGTGCCGGAACAAATTCACTCGAAGCAGCATCGTCCGTATCGAGCGAAAAATAGAGGCCCGAAGCGCTCAATTCGTCGGTTCCCAAACCGCTGGTCCAATAGCATCCGATCCACGGTTGCGCGTCCGCATTGCTGTTTACATTCTGGATAAGCCCCGTCAGATAAGGGCGACGCCCGCCTCCGAGAAAAAATGAAGTCATCGTTCCGTCGGTCAGGTTCCAGCCGTAAGCCTCGCGCAACGCCTCCGTTTGCTCCTGGTCATGATCGTCGCCGATCATAAAATCGGCATAAACATCCTTGTCCGGAACCTTCCATCCCTTAGGACAGGGATCGTAAACGGTCTTGACCGCCCCCCACAACTCGTTGTCATGGTCGGAATAGAGCCAATCGTAACCGGACTCCTCGACTCCCAGAATAAAACTCATCGGATAGGCTATGGCATACTCCATCGTGCCCGTTTCGGGGGTGGATTCCACATAGTCAAGATAAGTAAGACGCCCGTTGATATTATACATCTTATGATCCTCCGCAAATGCACAGTTATAATACGCCGGCCCGATCATCGGGGTCGGACGTCCCCACTGGTAATAAAGTCCGTAGGAGAGATATATGTCGTCCTCCGTGGCATTGCCGCCGGCTCCGGCACCCAGATTACGGGTCATGAAAACATCTCCGGCAGCCGAAGTAACCGACTCCGCCGAAGGATCGTACTGCGTAACCCACACATGCCAACTCCAAACCACCTTATCCTGGGCATCGAAAGCTGCGATCAATGCGTTTCCTTCGATAAACTCACCTTTCTTATCCGCCGCGACGAAGAACGAAACCCGACCGTCGTCGAGTGTCAGGTTCTCGATCATATGCGACGTGCTTCCCCACATAAGTTCACCCGAGCCGTAGGAATCTTTTTCGCCGTTTCCCTTTACGGTACCGTCGAAA
>ENA-OPYT01000044-OPYT01000044.1-human-gut-metagenome-genome-assembly--contig:-NODE-44-length-37941-cov-4.041122_pt1 | contig 37941 bp, 30 predicted proteins | sample MGYA00242636_ERZ504480 | MGnify/ENA primary metagenome ERZ504480 (study PRJEB26092, sample SAMD00036228) | human gut metagenome | host: Homo sapiens | study: EMG produced TPA metagenomics assembly of...
CACGGCCGTCCAATTCGGGATAAGCCTTGCGAAGATCCAGTCCTGCATCGGCAACCACCTTACGCACAAGGCTGAAACCGTTCGAATGGACACCGCTCGACGCGATACCCACCAACACGTCGCCCACACGCACCTTCGTACCGTCGATCAGGCGCGACTTCTCGACCACGCCGCACGTGAAGCCCGCAATATCGTACTCGCCGCCGGCATACATGCCCGGCATCTCGGCCGTTTCGCCGCCGATGAGTGCACAGCCGGCCTGACGGCAGCCTTCGGCCACACCCGCCACGATCGCTTCGATCTTCGCAGGCTCGTTGTGCCCCACGGCTACATAATCCAGGAAGAAGAGCGGCTCGGCCCCCTGCGCCAGCACGTCGTTCACGCACATAGCCACGGCGTCGATGCCGATCGTGTCGTGCTTATCCATCTCGAAAGCCAGCTTGAGCTTGGTTCCCACGCCGTCGGTACCGCTCACGAGCACCGGCTCCTTGACATTAAGCGCCGAGAGATCGAACATTCCGCCGAAGGCGCCGATGTTACCCATCACGCCCAACCGCGAGGTCGAAGCCACGTGTTTCTTGATGCGGCGCACCACTTCGTATCCGGCCTCGAGGTTCACACCGGCCTTTTCATAACTTTCCGCCATAACAATAGTTGGTTTTAGCTGTTTCCTGAATATTTCCACCCGATGTTTTCGAAATACGCATGCAGGACAGGTTCTTCCCTGACACCGCAGATCGAAAACGAAGCGGTTTGTTAACATTTTTCTTTTTTGTTCGCCTCCTCGATCGTCCCGTAAAGCGACGTCGGATAATTGCCCGTGAAGCAGGCCATGCACAACTCGCAGCGATTGCCCGCCTTCAGCAAGGCATCGGGCGAGAGGTAAGCCAGCGAATCGGCTCCGATATACTCGCACGCCTCCGGAACCGACATGCGGGCGCACAGCAGCTCCTCGTACGTCGAAGTATCAACACCGTAAAAACAGGGATTCTTGAACGGAGGGCTGGCGATGCGGACATGAACTTCCGTGGCCCCCGCCTCACGCAACAGACGCACAATGCGCCGGGAGGTGGTACCGCGCACGATCGAATCGTCAATCAGCACCACACGCTGCCCCGAAACGATACCGCTCACCGACGAAAGTTTCATCCGCACGCCCTTCTCACGCATCGACTGCGACGGCTGGATGAAGGTGCGGCCGATGTATTTGTTCTTGATAAGTCCCATCTCGTAGGGAAGACCGCTCGCTTCGGCGTATCCCATGGCAGCGCTCAAACTCGAATCGGGCACTCCGACCACGATGTCCGCGTCTGCCGGCGCCTCCTTGTAGAGCAAGCGTCCCGACTCCTTGCGGAAGGCGTGCACGTTACGGCCCTCGATGTCGCTGTCCGGGCGGGCGAAATAGATATACTCCATCGCACACATCATATGGCGCTTGAACATCGAATAGTCGCTGCTGCGGATGCCGTGCCGATCGATCGTAACGATCTCGCCGGGCTCTACGTCACGCACGAATTCGGCACCCACCACCTCGAAGGCGCAAGTCTCGCTGCTGATCACATAACCGTCCCCCAGCTTGCCGATCGAAAGGGGCCGCAGACCGTACTTATCGCGGCAGGCATAGATGCGGTTGGCTGTCATCACCAGAAACGCGAACGCTCCTTCGAGCATATTGAGCGCCTCGATGATCGAATAGATACGGGGCCGGTTGTGGTTGCGTACCTCCTTTTTGATAAGATGGGCGAACACTTCGCTGTCCGAAGTGGACTGGAAAAGACTGCCCTTGTTCTCCAGGTAGTTGCGCAGCAGATCCGCATTGACGATATTCCCGTTGTGGGCCAATGCGAAATCACCCGTGTTATGATGGAACAGAAAGGCTGTATATTCTCCGTCCCGCCGCCACCGGCCGTCGAATAACGGACATGACCGATGGCCATATCGCCCGCAAGGTTTGCCAGCTTGGCTTCGTTGAACACCTCCGTAACAAGTCCTTCGCCCCGAACACGCCGCATCGCCCCTTCCTTCGAAACGCTTACGATACCGCACCCTTCCTGCCCGCGATGTTGCAGGGAATGAAGGCCGTAGTAGGTCAGGTTAGCTGCGTCGGGCACTCCCACGACGCCGAAAACGCCGCACTCCTCGTGCAGCTCCCGGTCGCAGATCGGCTGCATTATGCTCTCTTTGTGCATCGGAACTTATTTGATTACTTTTTCCAGACGGGCCAGGATCTCCTCGTAAGCCTCGCGCACCTTACCCAAGTCACGACGGAAGCGATCCTTGTCGAGCTTCTCGTTGGTAGCCATATCCCACAGCCGGCAGGTATCGGGCGACACCTCGTCCGCCAGAACGATCTCGCCGTCCGACGTGCGGCCGAACTCGATCTTGAAGTCGATCAGGTTGATATTCATCTTGGCGAAAAGCTCCTTGAGCACCTCGTTGATCCGGGCGGTCATGGCATAAATCTGTTTCAACTCGTCATAGGTTACGACACCCAGCGCCACCGCATGATGATCGTTGATCAGCGGATCGCCCAGCTCGTCGTTCTTGTAACAGATGTCGAAAATCACGTTCGAAGGCTTCGTTCCCTCCTCGATACCCAGACGCTGGGCCATCGAGCCGGCGATGACGTTGCGGACGATCACCTCCAGCGGAATGATCCGCACACGGCGGCACAACTGGTCGCGGTCGTTCAGGGTCTTCACGTAGTGAGTCTTGATCCCCTGCTTGTTGAGATATTCGAAGATCAGGGTCGAGATCCGGTTGTTCAGCACGCCCTTGTTCTCGATCGTGGCCTTTTTGATGTTGTTGAACGCCGTCGCCGCATCCTTGTAGTGAATCAGGATCATATCCGGATCGTCCGTCAGGAAAACCTGTTTGGCCTTACCCTCGTAAAGCATTTCGCCTTGTTGCATAGTGGTTGGTATTTTATAATTGTTATTTTGTTTTCCGGAAATAGTTCACCGCATTCGTGAAGATGTCCTGCACCTTCTCTCCGGCGATGTTCTTAAAGAGGTTCTCCCCGTAACGCTCCGTATGGCCCATCTTACCGAGTATCTGCCCGTCGCGGCTCACGATACCCTCGATCGCATAATACGATCCGTTGGGATTGTACGGGGCTTCGGCCGTCACGCGGCCTTCGGCATCGACATACTGGAACGCCACCTGCCCGTTCTCGAACAGCTCGCGGGCCAGAGGCTCGTTCACGACGAACTTGCCCTCGCCGTGGCTCACGGCGATCGAATGGATATCGCCCACCGAGAAACTCGACAGCCACGGGGAGTTGGTCGTCGCCACGCGGGTCGAAACAATCTGCGACACATGACGGTTGATGTCGTTGCGGAAGAGCGTCGGCGACTCTTTGGTCACCAGGCCCAGCCGTCCGTAGGGCAGCAGGCCCGACTTGACCAGCGCCTGGAAGCCGTTGCAGATGCCCAGAATCAGGCCGCCCCGGTCGAGCAGACGATGTATTTCCTCCGAAATATCCTTGTTGTTCAGCACATTGGCAATGAATTTACCGCTGCCGTCCGGCTCGTCGCCCGCCGAGAAGCCGCCGCAGAGCACGAAGATATGGCACGCAGCGATCGCCTCCTTCATCCGGCGGATCGAGTCGAAAATAGCCTCCGCCGTCAGGTTGCAGAACACCTCGCTGCGCACTTCGGCACCCGCCCGGCGGAAGGCCTTCGCGGTGTCGTAGTCGCAGTTGCTGCCCGGGAATACGGGGATGAAAACCACCGGACGCTCGACCGCCTCGCCCGGATAGGTGAAGCTGCGGAGAGCCGGCATCGCCTCCATGACCGGCGCATGGTTGATTCCCTTATCGGGATAAACCGTCGCAAAGCGTTCGGTATTGGCCCGGTAAAGCTCTTCGAGCGGCATTTTTTCGCCGTTGATCGTGAGCGATTCCTCCGCCTCGGTATGTCCCAGCAACTCGGCGGCCGGGAAATCGAGCGGCTCGGTGCTCTCCACCACGATCGAACCGTAAGAGTTGTCGAACAACGTCGCTTCATCCACCTCGACATCGGCACCGATGCCGTTGCCGAAAGACATCTTGGCCAGCGCTTCCGCCACACCGCCGAAGCCGACGGCATAGCCCGAAACGATCTTGCCGGACTCGATAGCCGAACTTACGAAATCGAAATTCCGCTTCAACGCCCCGGTATCGGGCATATGGTTTTCGAGCGGGGTATGACGCACTAGGTAAATCGAATGGCCCGCCTTCTTGAAATCGGTCGAGATGACGCGTCCGGCATCGACAGTCGTAATACCGAAGGCCATCAGCATAGGCGGGACGTTGATCTGCTCGAAGGTACCGCTCATCGAGTCCTTGCCGCCGATCGAGGGCAGTCCCAGCTCGACCTGCATCTTCAGGGCACCGAGCAGCGCCCCGAGCGGCTTGCCCCACGTACGGGGCGACTTGGTCATGCGCTCGAAATACTCCTGATAGGAATAGCGCATCTTATCGTAGCGGGCACCCGCCGCCACGACTTTGGCCGCAGCGTCCACGACGGCATAGGCCGCACCGTGGTAGGGACTCCACGACGCCAGGAAAGGGTTGTAGCCGAAGGCCATAATGCTGGCCGTATCGGTATATCCGTCCGTCGGCAGCTTCTGCACCGACACTTGTGTTTCCGAACGTTGCGTACGACCGCCGAAAGGCAGCAGCACGGTCGAAGCGCCGATCGTAGAATCGAACATCTCGATCAGCCCCTTCTGCGAGAGGACATTGTCGTCCGCCAGGTTCGCAAGCATCTTTTCGCGCAGCGTACCGCCCTTCACCTCGCGGCGGAAAGGATCGCGTTCCTCGACCGCACCGATCGCGGCCTGGGCATAGTGCTTGGCCCCTGCGCTGTCGATGAACTCGCGCGAAAGATCGACCACTAATTTGCCCTTGTTGTACATCCGCATACGGCGCGAGTCCGTCACGTCCGCCACATGGGTCACTTCGATATTCTCCTCGGCGCAGTAGCGCTTGAACTCCTCTTCGGCACTCGCTTCGATCACAACGGCCATACGCTCCTGCGACTCGCTGATCGCCAGCTCCGTCGCATTCAGACCGCTGTACTTGGTCGGCACGCGATCGAGGTAAATATCCAGGCCGTCGGTCAGCTCGCCGATGGCTACGCTCACACCGCCCGCACCGAAGTCGTTCGACTTCTTGATCAGGCGCGTCACTTCCGGACGGCGGAACAACCGCTCCAGCTTGCGCTCTTCGGGGGCGTTGCCCTTCTGCACCTCACTGCCGCACATTTCGAGCGACTTGTCGGTATGCTCTTTCGACGAACCCGTCGCACCGCCGACACCGTCGCGGCCCGTGCGGCCGCCGAGCAGCAGGACCACATCGCCCGGCACGGGGGACTCCCGGCGCACGTTTTCGGCTTTCACGGCACCGACCACGGCACCGACCTCCAGGCGTTTGGCCACATAGTCGGGATGATACACCTCGCGGACGTGGGTCGTGGCCAGTCCGATCTGATTGCCGTAGCTCGAATAACCGGCAGCGGCCTTGAGGCTGATGACGCGCTGGGGCAATTTGCCGGGCAGCGTTTCGCTTACGGGTTGATAGATATTTCCCGCACCCGTCACACGCATCGCCTGATAGACGTAGCTGCGACCCGACAACGGATCGCGGATGGCACCGCCCAGGCAGGTCGAAGCTCCGCCGAAAGGTTCGATCTCGGTCGGGTGGTTATGGGTTTCGTTCTTGAATTGCAGGAGCCATTTCTCGGTCCGGTCATCGACGTCCACATCGACGAAAACGCTGCATGCGTTGTTCTCCTCGCTCACCTCCAGGTCGTCGAGCAGTCCCTTGCTGCGCAGGTAACGGGCACCGATCGTCGCCAGGTCCATCAGGCAGATGCTCTTGCCCTCGCGCCCCAGTTCGCGGCGGATTTTCAGGTAAAGCGCCAGCGTGCCTTCGATCTCGTCTTTCACGAACGACTCCTCGACCGTAATGTTCTCCAGCTCGGTCGTGAAGGTCGTATGACGGCAATGGTCGCTCCAGTACGTATCGAGAATCCGCAGCTCGGTTTCGAACGGATCGCGACCCTCTCTCCGGAAATATTCGACCACTTCGCGCAGGTCGTCGGCATTCATCGCCAGACCGTTCTTCTTGCAGTAGGCATCGAGTTCCGCATCTTCCATCTCCCGGAACCCGTCCAATACCGGCACCGGTTTCACGGGGGCGCTTTCCAAATCGTCCAGGACCCGCAAATCCTTCTCGCGCGACTCCACGGCATTGATATAATAGCGACGAATACGCTCCATCGTCTCCTTGGGAAGTTTCGAAGGGAAGATCAGCAGCTTCGAACTCTTGATCTTCACCTCGGCCGAAGGATCGATCAACCGCACGCAGTCCACGGCCGAAGCCGCTCGCTGGTCGAACTGTCCGGGCAGGCACTCCACAGCCAGAAAGCTGTTGCCGCCCAGATCGCACGAATCCGTCACGGCATCGGTAACCACCTCGCCGAAGACCCTGTAACGGCTCTTCTCCAGCAATTCGTCCGAAAAACCGAACAGGTCGTACACGTTCAGCAGCCGCAGGCCGTCGAGCGAAAGATTCAGGTTGGCATTCAGGTCGCGGAGCAGGCTCTCGGCCTCGACCCGGAATTCGGGGTATTTCTCAACGAAAATACGGTAACTCTTCATTATCTTATTTTTGACTTTATTTCACAAATCTGTCGGCCCACTTGGCGGCATACTCCTCGCCGGTCACACCGACGAAAGTCACGTGTCCCATCTTGCGCTTGGGCTTGGAAACGGTCTTGCCGTAAATATGGACATACACACCGGGGCGATTCTCCCGGGCAAGCGCCTCGGCCCGCTCCAGATCCTGTCCCAGGATGTTTTTCATCACGGTAGGGGCCTTCAGCTGCGGCTCTTCGAGGGGCATATCGAGCAGGTAACGGCACAGCTCCCGGAACTGATTGGTCGTCGAACCCTCGATGGTCCAGTGTCCGCTGTTGTGCGGGCGCGGCGCCATTTCGTTGAAATAGACCTCGTCTCCCTTCACGAAATATTCGATAGCCAGAATCCCCCGGTAACCGCAGTCGCGCATGAAACGCTTGCTCTGGGACACCATCCGCTCCCGCACCTGGTCCGGCATCTCCGCCGGCACGATGCACAGATCCAGAATACCGTCCTTGTGGATATTCCGCCCTACCGGGAAGCAGATCACGCGCTCTCCGTCCGACACCAGCACCACGCTGGCCTCGAAATCGAACGGGACGAACTCCTCCAGAATGCAGGGCACCGCGAGCAGTTCGCGGGCTTTCGCAAGGTCGGCCTCGCCGCGAAGCACCGCCTGACCGTGTCCGTCGTAGCCCAGCGTACGGGTCTTGAGCACGCACGGATAACCGATTCGCGCAATGGCCCGATGCAGCGACTCCTCGTCATCGACAGCCATGAAAGCGGGCGTCTTCAATCCATGATCGCAGGCATTGCTCTTCTCCCGCAGGCGATCCTGCGAGTCGAACAGAGGCCTGAACCCTTGTTTGATATTGTATTTTTGCTCGAGAGCCACCAGCAGATCGCCCGGCACGTTCTCGAACTCGTAGGTCACCACGTCGCTGCGGCGGCAAAGCTCTTCGAGCGCCGCCGGATCGTCGAACCGGCCCACGATCCGCTCGTCGCTGATCTTAAACGCCGGAGCATCCTCCGCCGGATCGAGGCAGATCGTCCGCGCACCCAGCAGATGCGCCTGCTCGATGATCATCAGCCCCAACTGGCCGCCACCGATAATTCCGATCGTCTTCACCGCACTCATCGGTCTAAAGTTCCGCTTTAAGTACATCCTCAGTCTGTTTTGCACGGAACATCTCCAGACGGGCCGCCAGCGCCTCGTCCTTCAACGCCAGGATCGACACGGCGATCAGGGCCGCATTCTTCGCCCCGTTGATCGCTACGGTCGCAACCGGCACGCCGCCGGGCATCTGCACGATCGAAAGCAAGGAATCCAGCCCGTTCAGGGCTCGAGATTTGACCGGCACACCGATCACCGGAAGTGCGGTCATACTGGCCACCATGCCGGGCAGGTGCGCAGCGCCTCCGGCTCCGGCGATGATTACCTCCAGTCCGCGCGACTTGGCCGTTTTGGCATACTCCACCAGCAGTTCGGGGGTGCGGTGGGCGCTCACCACCCGCTTCTCGAACTCCACACCGAATTGCGCGAGCGTCGCCGCAGCGTCGGACATAACGTCCCAGTCGCTGATCGAACCCATGATTACTCCAACTTTCATAGTAAGAAACGTACTAAATCAACCAAAAAAGAGCCGCTACGACAGAATTCGTCATAGCGGCAAGATTATATTGCTGCGGGAAGCCGATTCGTGCCCTCCTGCATAGTTCCGTCGATAAAATCCGATGCAGGAACGACACTGCACGCTCCGGCCGCACATCGAGCCGACAGCATCTGCTGTCGCTTTCGCCGGGTATGGTGCATCTGAATCCTTTCCATCGTTTCGGAAGTCGTAGCCGCCGACGGACCTGCGGCCCATCGCCTTTTACTCGCACAAAAGTACGAATAATTTCAACGACAACCTAACAATCCCGACAGTTTTATTTCGACATTGTATCGACAAAATCCGCTACCGGATTTTCGCCTCGCAATAAGCGCAGCGGCAGGTGTCTCCCGCTTTGACAAAAAGCGGATCGACATCCTCCGTAGCCGAAATACACCGGGAGTTGGGGCATTTCATACTCCGGTCTATGAACATCCCCTCGGCCAGGTCGGGGACTGCGGCGAGCTTCTCGCCTTCGGCCCATTTCAGCAACGTATAGATCAGAGCCATGCGCACGAACTTACCGTTCTCGACCTGCCGGAAATAGGCTGCCCGGGGATCGTTGTCCACCGCACGCGTGATTTCGTTCACGCGGGGCAGCGGATGCAGCACGATCATATCCGACTTGGCCGTGCGGAGTTTCGACGGATCCAGCACGAAACTGTCCTTCACGCGGTTGAACTCCTCTTCGTCGAGGAAACGCTCCTTCTGCACGCGGGTCATGTAGAGAATGTCCAACTCGGGCATCACCTCCTCCATCGTCGATACCTCGCGGAATTCCACCCCTTCGGTCTGGGTTTCGATCTCATGAAGCATATACTCGGGCAACCGCAGCTCGTCGGGGGCGATCAGCACCACCCGAATCCCTTCGTAGCGCGACATCGCCTTGATAAGCGAATGCACCGTGCGGCCGAATTTCAGGTCGCCGCAGAAGCCGATCGTCAGGTGATCCAGCCGCCCCTTCTCGCGCTTGATCGTCAGCAGGTCGGTGAGCGTCTGCGTCGGATGGCTGTGGCTACCGTCCCCGGCGTTGATGACCGGGATACCGGCATACTGCGAGCCGACCAGCGGCGCCCCCTCCTTGAAATGGCGCATGGCGATAATGTCGGCGAAGCAACGAATCACCCGGACCGTATCGGCGACCGTTTCGCCTTTCGACACCGACGACGAAGCGGCGTCCGAAAAACCGATGACGCTGCCGCCGAGCTCCAGCATGGCCGAAGTGAAACTCAGCCGCGTGCGGGTCGAAGGCTCGTAGAAGAGCGTCGCAAGTTTTTTGCCCTTGCAGGCTTCGCTGTATTTGGCCCGGTTGGCGATGATGTCTTCCGCCAGGGCGATGATCTGCCCGATCTCGGCGACCGACAGATCCGTAGGGTCGATTAAATGGCGCATAGCGGTTTATTTGTTGATCCAGCTTTCGTCCGAAGGATTGTCGCGGAAGGCGATCAGGCGCTGCCGATCCTCCGGCTTGATATACCCCTCCTCGGCCGCTACTTCGACCAGCGCATCGAGATTCGAAAGGCTATGGTTGATTACGTCGGCTGCAGCAAGCCGCTCCAACCCTTTCTTCATACCGTACGTAAAAATGCTCACTACGCCCAGCACCTCGGCACCCGCCGCACGCAACGCCTCGACCACTTCGATACACGATCCCGCCGTCGAAATCAGGTCTTCGATCACCACGACCTTCTGCCCCTTATCGAGCTTACCCTCGATCTGATTCCCTCGACCGTGATCCTTCGAGCCGCTGCGGACATATCCCATCGGCAGGTCGAGGATCGTCGCGGCGATGGCCGCATGAGCGATGCCTGCCGTCGATGTTCCCATCAGCACCTCGCACGCGGGGAATTTCGCCTTCACCGTTTCCGCAATCGCGGCCTCGACCTTCTTCCGCACCTCGGGGGCGGTCAGAATCAACCGGTTGTCGCAATAAATCGGGCTTTTGATACCGCTCGCCCAGGTAAACGGCTGCTCGGGGCGCAGGAATACCGCACCGATCGAGAGCAGGCCTTTGGCAATTTCTCTTTCCATAACTATTTCTACATTCTTTAGATTGTCATTCCTTTTTCCGCAAAAACGGCTTTCCGCCTATCGCTCGTCGAGGGCCATACGGAGTACGGCCTCCACCTCGTCGGGCATAATACCGCCCTCGTGCACTTTCTTGTCCCCGACGTAAAATGTCGGTACGTAATAGTAGTCGTAACGGTCGGCCACTTCGGGTTCGGCCAGTTCGTCGATCATCCTGATTTCGATGCGGCTGTACGGTTCCTGCCGCTGCAGTTCCTCCAGATAACCCAGCGCCTTCTTGCAGAAGGGGCACCGGGGCTGATAGAAAAGTGTAACCGGTTTCATAACTTTCTTGATTTAGAGTAAAACTTATTTCTTGCCTGTCGCGGCAATCGGCCTCTTCGGTCGCCGCAATTCGGCGCGCATTCCGTTCGCACGATCCGGCAACACCCGTGCCGACCGAAGTTCCGCGAACTCCACGCTCCCAAACCCATTTTAGACAACTGCCGCACGACACGAATCCCGTCCGTATCGCTCGATCCGGGCCGCAAAGCAGCCCTTCCTTCCGTACCGCCCGAAATACTCCCTACCGTCGCACACTCTATTTCACGAACTCCTCCACGCACCGGCGATAGGCCGCCACGGGATCGGCTGCCGCCGTGATGGGACGCCCAACCACGATATAGTCCGAGCCGATTTCCCGCGCACGCGCCGGAGTCGTGACCCGCACCTGATCGGCCACCTCTCCGTCCGCAAAACGCACGCCGGGCGTAACGGTCAGGAACTCCTTTCCGCAGGCCGCCTTCACCATACCGGCCTCCAGCGGCGAGCAGACCACGCCGTCCAGTCCCGCTTCGCGGGTATTCTGCGCATACTTGACGATCGTATCGTTGATCGAAGCCGAAATGAGCAGCTCGCGCTGCATACGCTCCTCCGAAGTCGAAGTAAGCTGCGTCACGGCGATCAGTAACGGGCGCGTGCCGTCGGGACGGGTCAGCCCTTCGACCGCCGCACGCATCATCTCGATCGTGCCGGCCGCATGCACGTTGCACATGTCCACGTCGAGGCGCGAAAGCACGGCCATCGCCTTCTTGACCGTATTGGGAATGTCGTGCAGTTTCAGATCAAGGAAAATCCGGTGCCCCCGGCGCTTGATCTCACGCACGATTTCGGGCCCTTCGGCATAGAAAAGCTCCATGCCGATCTTCAGGAAAGGTTTGCGGGCCTCGTTCTTAAACAGATCGAGGAACCGGAAAGTCTCTTCGGCGCTGCTGAAATCGCAGGCGATGATTACGTCTCTGTTGGTCATATCTCTTGCTTCTTTATAATTTTCACAAAATTACTTCACGATGCCGATAATATCGGACAGCCGTTCGATCCCCAGCCGCTCCATTTCGCGGGGCAATGCCTCGACGATCTCCTTGCAGGCATAAGGGTTCCGCAGGTTGGCGGCCCCCACCTGTACGGCCGTCGCCCCGGCCATCATCATTTCGATAACGTCGCGGGCCGTTTCCACGCCACCGCAACCCATCACCGGAATCCGGCAAGCCCGGGCTACCTGATAAACCATCCGCACGGCCACGGGGAAGATCGCCGCACCGGAAAATCCGCCCATAACGTTGGCGATGATAGGCTTGCGGCATTTCACGTCGATCCGCATGCCCAGCATCGTGTTAATCAGACAGATGCCGTCGGCCCCCGCCTGCTCGCACGCCCGGGCGATCGCCACGATGTCCGTCACGTTAGGACTGAGCTTGATATAGACCGGCTTGGTAGTCACGGCTTTCACGGCACGCGTTACCTCGGCCGCCGCTTCGGGCGACGTTCCGAAGCTCATGCCGCCGTGCCGCACATTGGGACAGCTTACATTGACCTCGATCAAACCGACCTGTTCCTCCTTGTCGATCCGCTCGCAGCAATAGGCATATTCCTCGACCGAAAAACCGCTGATGTTGGCGATCACCGGCTTGCGGAAGAATGTCTTCAGCCGGGGAAGCTCTTCGCCGATCACCGCATCGATACCGGGATTCTGCAACCCGACGGCATTGATCATCCCCGCCGTACACTCGGCGATGCGGGGCGTGGGGTTGCCGAAGCGTGCCTCGCGCGTAGTTCCCTTGAAGGAAAACGACCCAAGGATGTTGATGTCGTAAAAATCCTTGTACTCGTTGCCGTAACCGAACGTACCGCTGGCCGGCACGACCGGATTATCCAGCCGAAGGCCGCTCAACGTCACCGACGTATCGAAGTTTTTCTTGGGTTCGTTTACCATATAATCTCCTCCTTTTTCAGTACGGGTCCCTCCTTGCAGATGCGTTTGGCCCCGTTTTTCGTCTGACAGGAACAACCCATGCAGCCGCCGAAGCCGCAGCCCATGCGCTCCTCGAAACTCAATTCGCCCGGTATGTCGCCCGTCGCATCGCTCAATGCACGCAGCATCGGCAGCGGGCCGCAGGCGTAAAAATAATCAAAATCCGGCTTCTTTTCAGCGATCGCCGTCGTTACGAAACCCTTTGTCCCGTGCGTGCCGTCCGCTGTCGTTACGAAGACCTCCGCACTGAGCGCCCGAAACTCCTCCTCGTAGAAAACCTCCGAAGCGGTATTGAATCCCAACACCACAGTCACTTTTCTACCCTTGTCAATCAGTTTTTTGGCCAGGTTGTAGAGGGGCGGAACGCCCACTCCGCCTCCGACCAACAGAGGCCTGCGGCACTCCGCATCCGGATCGAAGCCGTTCCCCAGGCCGGTCAGCAGGTCGAGCTTGACGCCCGCCTTCATTTCACTCAACCGGGCCGTGCCTTCGCCGACGACCTTATAGATCAGTGTCAGCGTCCGCTCGTCGTAGTCGCACACCGAAATCGGACGGCGCAGGTAGAGCCCTTCGACCTCGATATTGACGAACTGCCCGGGACGGGTCAGGTATTGCGTATCCCCCTCGAGCGTCATCCGCCAGACGGAGGGCGTCAGCGGTTCGTTGGCCGTAACAGTATATATGCCTTTTTTATACATTTTTCTTTTCCAAACTATGTGCTTCGCTTTCGTCTCAATTTCAAAGGAGCCGGTTTCGCGCCGACCGAAGCAGGACACGGCAAGAGCATACTCGCTGGTATGGGACTGTCGCGGACTGCGAGAAGGTGCGAAAGGTGCCCTCTGAACGAAACTCGCTTTTGATTTCAGGCCGACAAATGCGGTGCATCGTGACTTTGAAGCGGATGGGGAACACTATCCGTCTTTTCCATTCGGATCAAAGAGGGATGTGACGCAGTTGCCGCATGAAATCGAAAACTATTCGGCATCAATGGTCGAAACACCCAGGGTTATCTCCTCCAATACATCCAGCAGGACCTTTACCGTTTCGAGCGCCGTGAAGATCGTCACGTTGTTCTCGACGGCCGTGCGGCGAATCTCGTAACCATCCAGCCGGGTGTTGTGCTGGTTGATGTCGATCGTATTGATGACATAGCTCACATGGCCCTGGCGCAGCGAGTCGATGATCTCCGTACTGCCTTCGCTCAACTTGCGGCGCGTACGGGTGCGAATACCATGCTGACGCAGGAATTCCGCCGTGCCCTTCGTCGCCTCGATATTGAAACCCAGGTCATAAAAGCGCCGTACCAGCGGCAGCGCATCCTGCTTGTCCTTGTCGGCGATCGTGAGGAAGATCGTACCGTAGTTGGCGACGGTCATACCCGACGACTGGAGCGCCTTGTAGAGCGCCCGGGTGAGCTTGTTGTCGTATCCGATCGCCTCGCCCGTGGATTTCATCTCGGGCGAGAGGTAGGACTCCATGCCCCGGATCTTGGCGAACGAGAAGGCCGGGGCCTTGACGAACCAGCGGGAGCGCTCCCTGCCATATACTTCGGTAATGCCCTGCTCCCGAAGCGAATGACCCAGGATGACCCGTGTGGCGATGTCAGCCATCGGGACACCCGTCGCTTTCGAAAGGAACGGCACGGTGCGCGACGAACGGGGATTCACCTCGATCACATATACGTCCTCTTCCCCGTCGAGGATAAATTGGATATTATACAGACCGACGATACCGATCCGGCGGCCCAGCCGCACGGTATAATCGATGATCTTGTCCTTGGCTTTCTGGCTCACGCTGAAGGTCGGATAGACGCTGATCGAGTCGCCGGAGTGGATGCCCGTCTTCTCGACGTGCTCCATGATACCGGGAATGAAGACATCCTTGCCATCACAGATGGCGTCCACCTCCAGTTCGCGGCCCATAATATAACGATCGACCAGCACAGGGCTGTCCTCATTGACTTCGACCGCCGTCTGGAGATAGTGGCGCAAACGCTCCTCGTTCGAAACGATCTGCATGGCCCGGCCGCCCAGCACGTAGCTCGGGCGCACCAGCACCGGGTAGCCGATCCGTTCGGCGGCTCGCACACCGGCTTCGATATCGGTCACGGCCTCGGCCTCAGGCTGGGGTATTCCCAACTCCTCCATGATCTTCTCGAAACAACCCCGGTCTTCGGCATTCCGTATCGCCTCGACACCCGTACCGATGATCGGCACACCCAGTTCGTGCAGCGGCTCAGCGAGGTTGATCGCCGTCTGGCCGCCGAGCGACACGACGATCCCTTTCGGTTTTTCGAGCGTAATAACGTTCATCACGTCCTCTACGGTCAGCGGCTCGAAATAGAGCTTGTCGCTGGTGGTATAGTCCGTCGAAACGGTTTCGGGATTGTTATTGATGATGATCGCCTCGTACCCGGCGGCGCGGATCGACCAGATGGCATGCACGGTCGAATAGTCGAACTCGACGCCCTGCCCGATGCGGATCGGTCCCGACCCGAGCACCACGATCTTCTCGCGTTCGCTCACGATCGACTCGTTCTCCTGCTCGTAAGTGGAATAGAAATACGGCACATAGGAGGAGAACTCGCTCGCGCAGGTATCGATCATCTTATAAACCGGGAAAATATTGTGCTCGCGCCGCAGCAGGAACATCTCCTTCTGGCTCATGCCCCACAACTGACCGATGAACTTGTCGCTAAAACCCATGCGTTTGGCGTCGCGCAACGTTTCGATGTCGCGGGGATTGGCCGCTACGACCTTTTCGAACTCGACGATGTTCTTAAACTTCTCGAGGAAGAACATGTCGATTTTGGTGCTGTTGTAGATCAGCGCCAGCTCGACGCCCCGGCGGATCAGCTCGGCGATGGCGTAAAGACGGTCGTCCGTTCCCTCCTTGATATAGGAGAGCATCCGATCGACCGTCCAGTCGTCGAATTTCTTATGGTAGATATGGCAGACCCCCGTTTCGAGCGAGCGCACCGCCTTCAGGAGGCTCTCCTCCATCGTGCGGCCCACGGACATCACCTCGCCCGTCGCCTTCATCTGGGTTCCGAGCTGGTTCGAAGCGTCGCTGAACTTGTCGAACGGGAAGCGGGCGATCTTGGTAACCACATAGTCGAGAGCCGGTTCGAAGCTGGCCGGCGTATTGGCGATGCGGATCTCGTCGAGCGTAAGGCCCACGGCGATCTTGGCGCTGACGCGGGCGATCGGATAGCCGCTGGCCTTCGACGCCAGAGCCGACGACCGCGACACGCGGGGATTGACCTCGATCAGGTAGTAGTTGAACGAGAGGGGATCGAGCGCGAACTGCACGTTGCAGCCGCCTTCGATCTTCAGGGCACGGATCAGCCGCAGGGCGCTGTCGCGCAGCAACTGATACTCCTTGTTGGTCAGCGTCTGGCTCGGAGCCACCACGATCGAGTCGCCCGTATGGACGCCGACCGGATCGATGTTTTCCATATTGCAGATCGCAATGGCCGTATCGTTGTGGTCGCGGATCACCTCGTATTCGATCTCCTTATACCCCTTGATGCTCTTCTCGATCAGCACCTGATGCACCGGGGAGAGGGAAAGCGCATTGCGCATCATCTCGCGCAACTGCGTCTCGTCGTCGGCGAAGCCGCCGCCCGTACCGCCCAGCGTAAAGGCCGGACGCAACACGACGGGGTAACCGATCCGCTTCGCCGCCTCGACCGCCTCGTCGATATTGTTAGCAATCAGCGACGGCAGCACCGGCTCGCCCAGCGACTGACAAAGCTCCTTGAAGAGTTCGCGGTCCTCGGCCTGCTCGATGCTCTGGAACGAAGTACCCAGAATCTCCACCTGACACTCCTGAAGCACGCCTTTCTTGGCGAGCTGCACGGCCAGATTCAGGCCCGTCTGCCCGCCCAGTCCCGGCACGATGGCATCGGGACGCTCGTAACGGACGATCTTGGCCACGTACTCGAGCGTCAGCGGCTCCATATAGACTTTATCGGCAATCTGCACGTCGGTCTGGATCGTCGCCGGATTGGAATTGACCAACACGACCTCGTACCCCTCTTCCTTGAGGGCCAGACAAGCCTGCGTACCCGCGTAGTCGAACTCCGCAGCCTGGCCGATCACGATCGGGCCGGAGCCGATCACCATCACTTTCTTGATATCCGTTCTCTTAGGCATTTTGACTCTCCTCCATCATTTTGATAAACTTATCGAACAAATAGGTGCTGTCCTGCGGACCGGGCGCACTCTCCGGATGATACTGGACGCTGAAAATCCGATCGGCGCGGCATTCGACGCCTTCGGCGGTATCGTCCAGCAGATTCAGGTGCGTAAGGGTCAGTCCGGTGCCCTTCAGCGACTCCGTATCGACCGCAAAGCTGTGGTTCTGGCTCGTGATCTCGACCTTGCCCGTTTCGAGGTTCTTCACGGGGTGGTTACCGCCGCGATGTCCGAATTTCATCTTGAAGGTGCGGGCTCCGTAAGCCAGCGAAATCACCTGGTGTCCCAGGCAGATACCGAAGATCGGCAGGCGCCCCCGAAGCGTGCGGACCATCTCGATGACCGGCTGCACGTCGGTCGGATCGCCGGGACCGTTCGAGAGGAAAAGTCCGTCGGGACGGAAAGCCATCACCTCCTCGGCCGTAATATCGTAGGGCACTACCGTCACGTTGCAACCCTTCTCGTTGAGCTTGCGGATGATGTTGTGCTTGATGCCGCAATCGACCGCCACCACGTCGAAACGATGATTGGCCGTGCGGGAGAACCAACGCTTGCGGCAGCTCACGCGCTCGACCATGTCGCGGCGCACGGGCGCCTCCTTCAGGCGGCGCAGGGCCTCCTCCTGCGGCATCGACGCATCGACGACGATCACCCGCTGGGTACCCTCGTCACGAATAATGCGCGTCAGCATACGGGTATCGATCCCCCAGACGCAGGGTATGCCGTACTCCTCGCATACTTCGCCAAGGGTCTTGGTATAGCGGAAATTACTCGGCAGGTCGTTGTATTCGCGCACGATCATACCGCCGATAGTCGGATACTTGGTTTCGTAATCCTCGTCCGTAATGCCGTAGTTGCCGATCAGCGGATAGGTCATCACGACCATCTGGTCGGTATAGGAGGGATCGGAGAGAATCTCCTGGTAGCCGACCATCGAGGTATTGAACACGATCTCGCCCGTCGCCTCCCGGTCCGCGCCGAAACCGTAGCCGTAGAACTCGCGGCCCGACTCAAGCACGATTTTTTGGTGAATGGTTTCATATTCGGTTATTTCGTAATTTGTCTTCGTTCATTTTTCAATTTCCGGCCCTGTTTCCCGCATCCGGCAGAATCCGCGACGACCGCAGTCACCGCCCGTCGAAAAACGGAATCGCATTTCGTATTCCGATCCGGGACAATCCGCGCACATCGCTCCCGCCCCGTCTATCGGAAACGCTCCGTCGCGTATGCCGTACGTCCTCCGACCAGCGTCCAGAGCGTACGGCCCGCAACCCGCCAGCCGGCAAAAGGCGTAGCGCGGCCTTTCGACAGGAAGGTTTCGGGATCGATCTCGTACTCCGCATCGAGGTCGAACACCGTTAAATCAGCCGGTTCGCCCGCCTGCAAGCCTCCGCCGAGGCCGAAAATCCGGCGCGGAGCCATCGACATCCGCTCGACGAGCTGCTCCAGCGTAAGCAGCCCCGGCTTCACCAAATAGGTATAGAGCAGCGGGAAAGCACACTCCAACCCCACGATACCCATCGCGCTGCCGGCCAATCCGCGCGATTTCTGTTCGGCGGTGTGAGGCGCATGATCCGTGGCGATCACCTCGATCGTCCCGTCGGCGACGGCCTGCCGCAGGGCTTCGCGGTCTTCACGTCCCCGCAGCGGCGGATTCATCTTGAAACGACCGTCCTCCTGCAAATCCTCGTCGCAGAGCAGCAGGTAGTGCGGAGCCGTTTCGCCGCTGACTTTCAACCCGGCGGCCTTCGCCCGGCGAATCAGCTCGACGCTCTCCTTGGTCGAAACGTGGCAGACATGATACTGACATCCGGTTTCGGCTGCCAATTTTATATCGCGCTCCACCTGCCGCCACTCGCTCTCGGAGCAAATACCCTTGTGCCCGTGCTCGCGGCAATAAACACCGTCGTGGATATACCCTCCTTTCAGCAATTCATCGACTTCGCAATGGGCCACGATCGGCTTGCCGACCGCTGCGGCGCGACGCATGGCTTCGGCCATCAGCTCCTCCCCCTGCACCCCCCGTCCGTCGTCCGAGAAGCCCACGACCTCTCCGGCCAGAGCCCCGAAATCGACCAGCTCCCCGCGTCCCTTCTGTCCCCGCGTAATGGAACCGTAAGGCAGCACCCGAACGACCGCATCGCGGCGGATCAGAGCCAGCTCCGCTTCCAGATGCTCCGGCGAATCGGGAGCCGGATTGAGATTCGGCATCGGACAAACGGTGGTATAACCTCCGTGCGCGGCGGCAGCCGTACCCGTCGCAATGGTCTCTTTCTCCGAAAAACCCGGTTCGCGCAGGTGGACATGCACATCGACCAATCCCGGCAATACATGACAACCCGTCAAATCGACTGCCCGGTCGTCCGCCTCAAGCGCGACCCGACCGCCTATGGCAACGATTTTACCGTCTTCGATCGCCAGATCGCCCGTTTCGAACCTTCCGTCCCGATAGAACTTCGCACCATTGAGAATCGTCTTCATTTTGCTGTACCGTTTCGCACCTCGCCGCAGCGGGTGCACAAAAAAATAGGGCAACTTGGACAGCTACCCTAATAACTTGGAAAAATTATAATAAAAATTGGAAATATTTTCCGAATGATTACCCCGGAAATGACGGCGCCGTACGTACTGGGCCTCCTGAAATGCGTTCGGTATGAAACTAAACATTGGCTTGATCGGGTTCCGGTGTTATCAGGGGCAAAGGTAAGCATAATTTACGGTTTCGGCAAGATAACCCGGCCAAAAAATTTCGCCGGCATCCTGCAACGACAGAACGATACGCCCCGGCAGAAGTTTCGGTCCGCGCTCCGACGCCCGTCCACCCGACCGGACGGCCATCGAGCGTTCCTCCGGAAACCTCCGCCCCCATCCCCCGCCGGAAAAAGCACGGCCTTATCGAAGAGCGGGGAGGGGCGTTCAACGCTCCTCCCCGCTCTTTCCGGCCGATCCGAATCAATACCGGTTGCGCCCGTAACCGCCGCCCTGATTGGAGCCGTAACCACCCCGGTCGCTGCGCTCGGTCTTCGGACGGGCCTCATTGACGTTGATAGCCCGCTCGTCGAGCTCGAAACCGTTCAGCGCGTTAATCGCGTTCCGTGCGGCCGACTCGTCCGGCATTTCGACGAAACCGAAGCCGCGCGAGCGGCCGGTTTCGCGGTCGGTGATGATGTTGGCGGAAGATACTTCTCCGTACTCCCCGAATAAAGTCTGCAAACTCTCGCCCCGGGTGCGGAAGTTCAAATTCGATACGTAAATGTTCATTTTTTTCTATTTTGACTGTGGATAAATGTTTATTGCGCAAATGCGATTTTCACCGCATTCATACCGCGTGTACCCCGCATGAGTTCGAAAAGGACGATCCGCCCCTCGCCGATCCCTTCGGGAGCCGAAGATATATGGAAAAAATATTTTTCCGTCGAAGCCAGGTCCTTGATAAACCCGTACCCCTTCTCGGTATTGAAATACTCGACACGCCCTTTCAGCGGTTCGGCCGCAATATCTTCCTTTTTAGGCGTGGCTATCACGATATCCTCGAGCTGGATCTCGACTTTCGGCCGCAGCTGGGGCGGAGTGTCGGTAATATTCCCGTTCTCGTCCACATAGGCGATCATATCGTCGAGCGAAGAGCTTCCTCCGGCCTGACGTTCTTCCCCTGCGTTTCTGTTTTTCGAGGCGCTTGGCCTGCTTTTTCTTTTCGTTCTCTCTTTTTTCCGAATGTTTGCGATTTTGCCATTTAAATTCAACTTAAAGATATTATGCACGGTATGTTTCCGCATTGAGTTTTTTGCCCGTCAGCCGCTGTATGTCTTTCATAAGCGGCCGCTCGTCCGGGGTGCAGAACGTAAGGGCGGTTCCGGAATGTCCGGCACGACCGGTGCGGCCGATACGGTGTACGTACGTTTCCGGCACATCCGGCAGATCGTAATTGATGACGATCTCCAGTTCCCGGATGTCGATGCCACGGGCAGCGATGTCCGTAGCGACCATCACCCGGATCTTGCCGGACTTGAAATCCGTGAGTACGCGCTGGCGGTGATTCTGCGACTTGTTGCCATGAATCGCCTCGCTTCGAATACCCGACTTGGAGAGCAGACGCGAAATATTGTCCGCTCCGTGTTTGGTGCGGGAGAAGACGAGAACGGACTTATCCTCCTCGCGGAGCAGAGATACGAGCAGTTTCTTCTTCTCCGGCTTCTCCACGAAATAGACCCGCTGATCGATCGCATCCACCGCCGACGCAACCGGAGTCACCTCCACCCGCACGGGGTCGGTCAGCATACTTTTCGAGAGCGCCACTATGTCCGCAGGCATCGTCGCCGAAAAAAAGAGGGTCTGGCGCGACTTCGGCAGCAGCGGCAGCAGACGTTTGATGTCGGCGACGAATCCCATGTCGAGCATCCGGTCGGCTTCGTCCAGCACGAAATGCGTAATCGCGTCGAGTTCGACGAACCTCTGTCCGATCAGATCGTGCAGACGCCCCGGCGTAGCTATCAGAATATCCACGCCGCCACGAAGCGCCTCGACCTGCGGGCCTTGTTTCACACCGCCGAAAATCGTCAGATGCTTCAGACCGACATATTTTCCGTAATCCGAAAAACTGTCGCCGATCTGCACGGCCAACTCCCGGGTAGGGGTCAGGATCAGGGCCCGGATCGGCCGCACTCCGTATTCCCGACCATGATTCCGCCCCCGCCGGTTGCGGCGCGGCACGTCGGTCGGCTCTGCCTGCATCCCACTGCTCAAATGCTGCAGGATCGGAATGGCGAACGCCGCCGTCTTACCCGTCCCGGTCTGGGCGATGCCCAGCATATCGCGCCCATCGAGCGCCACGGGAATACCCTTTTGTTGAATGGGCGTAGGAGCCAGGTATCCTTTTTCACCGATCGCCTTCAAAATAGGGTCGGTAATTTTCAATTCGTTAAATGTCATAATCATCGTATAATTCCGTCGTACGACGGAGTTTTTCATCTGTCGCGGAGGCATCCGGTGCGGAAGCGGAAAAAACGGAAGCGAGGAAGTTTTCCTGTTCCCGGTCGAAACCGCAGTCACGCACACCTTGTTCCCCGACAGCGCAATCTGCCCGAACCACGCTGAAAAAGGGCGGTCAGAAACGGGCGTATGCAAGTAAAAAAATAATCTCAATTTCGGGACATCGTTAAAACCCGGCAACGGCTCTCTTCTGCCTGCGACAGACATACTCAAGCGAAATTGCCTAAACAAAGAAAGTTTACAAAGGTCGATTTCAACGATGGAAAAATCCGGACGGGATATAGGTCCGGGAAAATGCAAAGAAGATAAAGATCAGAATGAACCTGCCTTGTTTATTGGGTAAAGGTAACAATTATTACACCATTCGCACCATCTTTTCCGAAAAATATCGTCCACTTCCACCCTAAAAATACATATAACACTACTTATCAACAAATTAAATAAAATTTCTTCAAGAATAATTTCATCGTGCACTGCGCTCGATATTTTCAAGCGCCGCAAAAAAAGACCGGATCGGGAAAACACGCGACTCGCCGGGAATAGTGATCTTCTCCTGCCGAAAGTAGTGAATCGATCGCCATACGACGGGATTTTCACACAACGCACACTCCTTATTCGATGTTCTCCGGCAAAGAAAGGATAAAATTCACTAACTTTACGGCAAATAGGCAGCCCCCGGCCGCTTCCGACAAAACCGAACCTTCCGCGTGCACGATCTTTACAGAAAACAGGCGGTGCCTCGGTTGCATCTAAATAAATTTGACTCGGCTTCCGGCTTGCACTATCTTTACAGAAGATAAGCGGCGCCTCAGCTGTAACCAAATAAATTTGACACAGCTTTCGGCTTGCACTATCTTTGCAAAGACCAACTGAAAAACAGTATTCGAGATGGCTCACACTCTTTTTGTACCCCTGATGCTCACCCTTGGCGCCGGCCTGGCAACCGGTATCGGCAGCACAATAGCCCTTTTCGCTCACCGTACCAACAAGCGACTGCTTTCGTTCTCGTTGGGACTGTCGGGCGGCGTGATGATCTACGTTTCGTTCGTCGAACTGTTCCAACAGGCACGGGAGGCTATCGGAGCCATCTACGGACCCCAAACCGGGATGGGTATTACGACCCTGGCCTTTTTCGGCGGCGTACTGCTGATCGGCGTCATCGACCGGTTGGTGCCTTCGGTCGAGAACCCGCACGAAGCCCATATGATCGAAGAGCTGGAGAAGAAACCGAAAAATGCCAAACTGATGCGCATGGGACTGATGACCGCCCTGGCTATCGGCATCCACAACTTCCCGGAAGGCATCGCCACCTTCGCCACCGCCGTCGAAAATCCCACGCTGGGTATCGCCATCGCCGTCGCCATTGCCATACACAACATACCCGAAGGTATCGCGGTTTCGATCCCCGTCTTTTACGCCACCGGCGACCGGATGAAAGCCTTCCGCTATTCGCTCCTATCGGGTTTGGCAGAGCCGGTCGGCGCCCTGCTCGCCTATTTTATCCTCATGCCGTTCATGTCTCCCGTCATGATGGGCTGCATCCTGGCAGGCGTCGCCGGAATCATGGTTTTCATCTCAATCGACGAACTGCTGCCGGCCGCCCGCGAATACGGCGAAGCCCACATCTCGATCTACGGCGTGATGAGCGGCATGGCGATCATGGCCCTCAGCCTGATCCTGCTCGGATAAAGTATGCGGCGCGATTATATACTTTAATGTACCTCTTCGAAAGCACAGCACCCCAAATCCCCTCCGGGAAAAGGATGCAGGCAAGGGGCGAATTATAAACGCGGCCACAAGCCCGCGAATAAACGTCCCTTCGGATTCGACGCTGCAACCGTCGAATAAAGGGCCACGAAAGATATATCTCAATCAATATACTGCCCTCCGATCCGAATCTGACCGACAATGCTCGGACGTTTCTCGCGCCCTCCCAAGAAAAAAGTTCAGGGTGAACCCGGCATCGAATAACGGCCCGCAAAATTGCGGCTACCGCCGAATTCAAAAAAACGGTCGCATATAATACCATAATTTAACAGATCTCGGTAAAGCCTTTCGGCCTACCCCGTACATTTCATCCTCAACGCCCCCTGCCCCGAATCATCGTAAAATTTCAATTTTTCAGGCATTTTATTTGGTTTATAAAATAAAGTAGTTTATATTTGTAATACCAACAAAAACCGAAAGCTATGGAAACAACTCGAAAAATCGATGCGAAAGCCGCACGCAGAAAAGCGCCGGCTCATCCGGGAATGGATAACATACGCAGTAATTTGTGCATTTCTGGCGGAGTCAATGCCCTCACGACGCCCCACTATTGGTGGGTGCTGTGGGTCATGGCAGGCTGGGGGCTCGGTCTTATTCTGGATCTGATATTCCACCTGACAAAACTCTCGGACGATGACGATGCGGAGTGATCCGCCGACGGTCGGACCGCACGAAAAAACTCGATTTCCGATACGGTCGGACAACAGCCCGAAATCATTCGGGGCGAGGGATGCCTTGTAAACACAGTCAAAAACGGCTGCCAACGAACGGTACCCGAATCTGCAAAGAAAAAAGGCGGCATGCTAAAATATATAATCATCAAAACTCACTGCGTATGGAAGAGAGAAAATTAGACGCACGAGAGAGTATGGAACTCATCTCGCGCATGATTCAAAACACCCGCAACCGGCTGGAAAACCATGCGGGACGCCCGTTCCTCGTATGGGGCTATACGACCGTCGGGATCGCCCTGCTCAATTACTGGTTCAACATCGCCGGATGCCATCCCGCCTGGTGCTTCACCTGGTTTCTCATTCCCATCATCGGCTGTCTGCTGATGCGGTTGTTCCCGGACAAGAAGCCGACGGAGCCCCGCACGGAGATCGACCGCATCGTCGGCAAGGTCTGGTTAGTATCCTCATTATCATTGATTCCGATCTTCCTCTTTTCGCTATTTCACGGACTCTCCTACCGACACAGTCTTTTCGAACTCATTACACTGGTGATGGCTACGGCAACGGCAACAACCGGAATGATCGTTCGTTCGAAAATATACATCGTCACAGGACTTACCTGTATGGCTCTTTCAGTCCTCTTCCCTTTATACGACTATTTCCTGAAAAAAATCGCAACTTCTGACGGAATTGAGATAACCGCCGGACTCCTGAACAACGAAATCCTTATCTTTGCCGGCGTATTTTTCATCATGATGGTCGTCCCGGGACATATCATCAACTACCAATCGCACAAAAGATGTTCAAGGAACTGAATCCCCTGCTGCACTCGGAACTGCGCCTGGCGGTAATGTCGATCCTCCTCGGGGTCGAAGAGGCCGACTTCGTTTTCATCCGGGAACAGACGGGAGCTTCGGCGGGCAACCTGAGCGTACAGATCGACAAACTGCAAAAAGCCGGCTACATCACGGTCGAAAAGACCTTTCGGGGAAAAATGCCCCGCACGCTCTGCCGCATTACCCCGACAGGCGTGGATGCTTTCGAGGAGTACGTCGAAGCGTTGAAGAGCTACATAAAAAAGTAGGAAGGAAAACAGATTCTCGGCTCCGGCGGCGACAACGACCGGTTCGGAATGGGGCATAAAGGTCGTTATGCCCCATATTTTCAACCCCGACCTCGAATCCGGCCGAATCGCCAGCCGGCAATCTCCCGGCGGGCCTCCTTGCTGCAACGACCGGAAAGGCGAACAGCGTAAATCAGCCGCAGCCCCGCAATTTCGGCGAGTTTCGGATCCCGCCATACGCAAACAAGCCCGGAGTTTCGCTCCGGGCTTGTTTGCATCTATTCTTCAAACGATTAGTCCTCGAACTTCGCCGAGAGGAACTCCCGGTTCAGACGGGCGATGTGCGAAATCGAAATCATCTTCGGACACTCGGCCTGGCAAGCTCCCGTATTGGTACAGTTACCGAAGCCCAGTTCGTCCATCTTGGCCACCATCGCCTTGGCGCGGCGGGCACCCTCGACACGTCCCTGCGGCAGTTTCGCGAGCGACGACACACGGGCGGCGACGAAAAGCATCGCCGAGCCGTTCTTACAGGTCGCAGCGCAGGCACCGCAACCGATGCAGGCAGCGGCATCCATCGCAACGTCGGCATCGGCCTTCGGGATGGGAATGTTGTTGGCATCCTGCACGGCATTCGTACGGACCGAGATGAAGCCGCCGGCCTGAAGAATCTTATCGTAGGCACTGCGATCCACCACGAGGTCCTTGATTACGGGGAAAGCCGCCGAACGCCAGGGCTCGATGACGATCGTCGCCCCGTCTTTGAAACGGCGCATGTAAATCTGGCAGGTCGTGGCGCCGTCGCCCGGGCCGTGCGCACGGCCGTCGATGTGCAGCGAGCACATACCGCAGATACCCTCGCGGCAGTCGTGGTCGAACGCCACGGGCTCCTTGCCCTCGTGGATCAGGTTGTTGTTCAGAATATCCAGCATCTCGAGAAACGAGGTGTCGGCGGAGATGTTCTCGACTTTGTAGGTTTCGAATGCCCCTTTTGCCTTGGCGTCTTTCTGGCGCCATATCTTTAACGTGAAATTCATAGTTTCAAATTGTGTATTAAAGTTAGACGACAGAAGAATTAGTCCTTGTAGTTACGCTGTGCGGGGTGTACGAACTCGAAGTTCAGCGGCTCCTTCGTGAGCTCCGGCGCTTCGTTCTCGCCCTTGTACTCCCACACGGCGGCATATACGAAGTGCTCGTCGTCGCGTTTGGCCTCGCCCTCTTCGGTCTGATGCTCGACGCGGAAATGTCCGCCGCACGACTCCTCGCGGTTCAGCGCGTCGCGTGCCATCAGCTCGCCCAGCTCCAGGAAATCGGCCAGACGCAGCGCCTTCTCCAACTCGACGTTGAACTCGTTCGCCTTGCCTACGACCTTCACATCCTTCCAGAACTCCTTGCGCAGCGCCTGGATCTCGACGATCGCCTTCTCGAGCGACTCCTTCGAACGCGCCATGCCGACGTTCTCCCACATGATGTGTCCCAGCTTCTTGTGAATATCGTCCACCGACTGCTTGCCGTTGATGGAAAGCAACTTCGAAATCTTATCCTTCACACCCTTCTCTGCCTCGTCGAAGGCCTTGGTATCGGTCTTCACCTTCGGAGCCTGGATCTTGTGCGACAGGTAGTCGCCGATCGTATAAGGCAGCACGAAATAACCGTCCGCCAGACCCTGCATCAGCGCCGAAGCACCCAGGCGGTTGGCACCGTGATCCGAGAAGTTGGCCTCACCGATGGCGTAGAGACCCGGGATCGTAGTCATCAGGTTGTAATCGACCCAGATACCGCCCATCGTATAGTGTACGGCAGGGAAGATCTGCATCGGCTGTTCGTAGGGATTTACGTCGGTGATCTCCTCGTACATGTCGAACAGGTTGCCGTAACGTTGTTTGATGACATCCTTGCCCAGACGCTCGATCGCGGTCTTGAAATCGAGGAACACGGCCAACCCCGTTTCGTTCACGCCGAAGCCCGCGTCACAACGCTCTTTGGCGGCACGCGACGCCACGTCGCGCGGCACGAGGTTACCGAAGGCCGGATAACGGCGCTCCAGGTAGTAGTCACGGTCCTCTTCGGCAATATCCGAAGGTTTCTTGGCACCCGAACGGAGGGCTTTCACATCCTCGATCTTTTTGGGAACCCAGATACGGCCGTCGTTACGCAGCGACTCCGACATTAGGGTCAGCTTCGACTGCTGATCCCCGTGCACCGGAATACAGGTCGGGTGGATCTGCGTGAAACAGGGATTCGCGAAGCCGGCACCCTTGCGGTAGCACTGGAAAGCGGCCGAACCGTTCGAAGCCATCGCGTTGGTCGAAAGGAAGAACACGTTGCCGTAACCGCCCGAAGCGATCACTACGGCGTGTGCGCCGAAACGCTCCAATTCGCCCGTCACCAGATTGCGTGCGATGATACCTCTCGCCTCGCCGTCTTCGATCACGATGTCGAGCATCTCGTGACGGGGATAACTCTTCACCGAACCGGCAGCGATCTCCTTGTTGAGTGCGGCATAAGCTCCCAGCAGCAACTGCTGGCCGGTTTGGCCGCGGGCATAGAACGTACGCGAAACCTGCGCACCGCCGAACGAACGGTTGTCCAGCATACCGCCGTACTCGCGTGCGAACGGAACGCCCTGGCCGACGCACTGGTCGATGATGCAGTTCGAAACTTCGGCCATGCGGTAAACATTGGCTTCACGGGCGCGGTAGTCGCCGCCTTTGATCGTATCGTAGAACAGCCGGTAGATCGAATCGTTGTCGTTGCGGTAGTTCTTGGCCGCATTGATACCGCCCTGCGCCGCGATCGAATGCGCACGGCGCGGAGAGTCCTGGATGCAGAAAACCTTCACGTTGTATCCCAGTTCGCCGAGCGAAGCGGCTGCGGAGGCACCGCCCAGGCCCGTACCTACGACGATAATATCCAGTTTGCGTTTGTTGGCAGGGCTTACTACCTTGATCGCCGCCTTGTGGTTGCTCCACTTTTGCGCGAGTTCCCCGGCGGGTATTTTTGAATCTAATTTGAAAGCCATATCTCTATATTTTTATAATTCAACGTAAGATGTTAGCAGACACAACCGCAGCAAAGACTCCGGAAGAAATAGACCAGCACGACCACAGCGAAACCGAGGAACACGACGGTCGCCACGATGTTGGCGATACATTTCAGGCGCGGATACCAGATGTCGTTGCCCCAGCCCACCGACTGGAACATCGACCACACGCCGTGCGTAAGGTGGAACCAGAGGGCGAAGAACCAAACCAGGTAGATCACCACGTAGTACCACTGCGAGAAGGTGTACTGAATCAGCGCAGCGCCGTCCTGCGGCGAGAAGCCGAGCGAATTTTCATGGTGTCCCAGCACCTCGACCAGCTGCATCTTCGACCAGAAGTTGAACAGATGGAGCAACAGACCGCCGAGGATGATCCATCCCAGCGCAAGCATGTTTTTCGATGCCCACTGCACACCCTTTTCCTTCACGGTAACGGCATAACGCTGCGAACCGCGCGCCTTGTAGTTGTTCACGGTCAGCACCAGCGCATAAATGAAGTGGATCAGGATACCGGCGACCAGCACCAGCGTTCCGACCAACGCATACCAGTTGGCACCCAGGAATGCGCAGACCGTGTTGTACGCCTCGGGCGAGAAGATCGCCACGATGTTCATCGACATGTGGAAGAGGATAAAGAGCACGAGGAAACAACCGGTAATGCTCATTACCAACTTCTTGCCAAGAGAAGAATTAGTTAGAAAACAGCCCATAATGTTTGAAATTTGTTTATTTTTGTTAAAAATTTGTTTGCGCTTCGGCAAAGATAGTCATTGTTTGCATAATAACAACACAAAACAATTCGAAATTTACGCTTAAAATCAGGCATTTTATGACCAAAACGGAAATCCGGAAACAGATGAAAGGGCTCAATACGGCCCTTTCTTCGGAACAGCGCGAAGAGCTTTCCGCACGTATTTTCAACGAAGCGGAGAGGCTTCCGGCCTTCGCACGCGCCAAAGTGGTGGCCCTTTTCGCTTCGCTCAAAGACGAACCCCTCACCGCCCCGGCACTCGAACGCTGGAGCCGCTCCAAACGGATCGTGCTGCCCCGCGTGGAAGGCGACATAATGCGATTCTACGATTACGATCCCGCCTCGATGAACGATTCCGGCTCGTTCGGCATTTCGGAACCGGAGGCCACTGCGCTGTGCCGCCCCGAGGAGATCGATTTTATCATCGTGCCGGGTGTGGCGTTCACCGCCGCAGGCATGCGCCTGGGACGCGGCAAGGGATTCTACGACAAATACCTGTCGCAGCCGGGTTTCCGGGCTTTCAAGGCAGGCGTGTGCTATCCGCATCAAGTCGTGGAGGAGCTGCCCGCCGATCCGTTCGACGTTCCGGTCGATCACCTTTGCTGCGGACGGTAAAACGAGTGCCGACTTTGGTCCCATAATCAAATCCTACCGTTCCCACGTGTTCTCCGGCCCGAAGACGTACCCCTTCGGGATTCCGCCATCGAAAACCGGCAAACACCGGTTACGGCAAAGAATCGTAAAAAGAGAAAACACCGCATCAAAGAAGCCTGCATCTACCGATGCAGGCTTCTTAACTAATATCATACAATATTATTATCGGTAGAGATACTCTCCCGGAATGCGGTGGCTGCGCCGCCCGATCGGAACGCCGATGCCGAGCGTCACGTTCATCGAAGTCGAAGTGACGGGCAGGAACTGCGGCGTATGGCTGCAAATCAACATATCGGTCGCCAGGAAGAAGTTGATCCAACTGGGGCAGGCATTGATCGCCACACCGAGGGCGTGCCCCTGGCCGTTGAGAAACGAATAACTGGTAGTCAGCGTAAACCAGGGAATCGGGTGGAAGTTCACCGAGGCGGTCAGGTTGTGGAACGTCTTCACATCCCAGACACGTACGTTGTAAAGCAGACCCAGGCCGATCTTGTGACGCCAAACCTCGTACTCGGCCCCCAGATTGATCGAGGTGCGCAGCATCTCGGTCTTGCCTTTGGAAGCCTGCACCCGGTCGAACTCCAGCTCGCCGAAATCGAACTCCGGATCGTGAACCTCACCGTCGATGATCTCCACGCCGGTAAAAGATTGGGATTTGGTCATCTGCCCACGCTCCAGGTATTTCTTTCCCCACGAAATGAAACCCAGGTCGTTCACGGCGAAAGAGAGCTGCAAATCGGGAATCACGTCGTACGTCACACCCAGATCGACGGCAAAACCGTAACCCGCAGGCCCTTTGTAGGAAGAGACGTCGAAATCGTTGAACGAATAATATTCCGACCCGTCGGGACGCTGCATGGAGCTCATCTCAAGGCCCGACATTTCGAACGAACCGTCCGCGTCGATATTCCAACTATTCTCCTGCAATTTTATATCGAGCCGGTCGATCGACGTCCGCGCACGGCCCGCGCCGACGAGAAACTTACCCCGAGCACCGAGATAAATCTGATCCGTCAGCGGAAAAGAGTAACTGAAAGCGGCCTCGAGATAAGCCTGTGTTGATATCGTTGATAACGGCCTCGTTCCGTCCGTTCTTGAGAAAGTCGAACAACGAATAGGGCATATTGGCCTCCGCCTCCACACGCATATTCAGATCGAACGACCAGAATGTCTTATGATCCTTGCGGAATGCACCGAAACCGACGATATTGATCCGGGCATCGGTTCCGAGCATATTTTTCGAGCGCAGATTTCCCAACGCCTCGGCCGCAGAAACATTCTTGTCGAACAGCGTTACCAAACTTCCGTTCACCGGATAAAAAATATCGCTGACGGAGAGGTTACCGGAAACGTTGACCTGCACACCGCCCAATACGGGAATATTCACATAGCCGCGCAGCGGAGCGAAAGCCGGGTTAAGCTGGCTGCGGAAAGTCGAACCCTCCATAAAGTAGGCACTCGGCGTCTGTGCCACGGCCGTACATGCGACAAATGCCGCAATCAAAGTATATATGATCTTTTTCATATGAGGAATCCGGATTAAAGGTTCAGATTAAGACCGCCGCGTTTCTTCAAATGCAGCATCATACGAATCGACTGGCTGTCGCTGAATCCGATGCGCGGATAATATTTCTGCGGCATAAAATCGACATTCAGTTCGAAGAAAGAGAACAAACTCCGGATATCATCCTTGTAAAGCCGCACGGGAGCGATGTCATTCTCTTCGTCGGGTTCGACCAGGAAAGGCGCGATAGCCACGTTCGTTTCGGAAAAATCCGCAGCTACTTCGAAGCTCACCGGCAGACTGCTCCGCACCTCGCCGTACAGATCGAGCGTATTGACCGGATCGACGGTACCCTCGGGATCGAGGTTGTCGGCAAGCATATCGATCAAATCATCGTCGACATCCAACGTCGCATTATAAGTAATCGTATTGATTTTAATCTGGGAAAGAAATTCCCGCGCCAGCTCGCCCATCGTATCGCGCAACGCTTCGCCAGCCTCGTTGTCCTCGCCGAAAAACTTCTTGAATTCCGCCTTGAAAAGCTCCTCGCTATCGGCCGGAATCAACGCCGTAAAACGCTCGCGGTAACCTTCGTTGGACCAAATCAGATCGACCACTTCGTCCATTTTTTTCGATCCGGGAACGAGCATCTCGTCGATAAGAGCCTCCAGCATTCCGTCCAGATAAGTTCCATCGCTCGAAAGACGGACGATATCGACCCACTCCGCATTGCCCGGGAGCGTCGTCGGCAACCAGATATCGACCTCGTCGAAAATAGCGCGGATATCCGCACTGCCGTCCTGCAACTCGTCCATTCCGACCGTGATCTGCGCCAACGGCATAATCCATTCGCTCTGGTCGTTGCCGATGGTTACATCGCCGGATTCGATCTTGTTCAGATCATACGCCTTGTCGCACCCGAAGCAGAGCGAAAGAATACATAACAGGAATAAAAAATTTTTCATAGGCAGATTTTGCTCAATAAAACGGCCCAAAGGTATAATGTTTTCGACAAATAATCAAAATATAAATACTTTTCAACCACGAACAATCTGTTCAATCGACGACTTCTGCCGAAAAACTCCGGCTCATTCTCCGATTCAGCGCACGGCAGAGGTCTTTGTTAAAATTTTGCTACTTTTGCGACAGATGGACAACGTAAAAAAATACGGGTTGAAAGAACAGGTGGCCCTGCTGCCTCTGTCACCGGGCGTATATCAGTTTCTGGACAAGAACGGGACGATCATCTACGTCGGCAAAGCCAAAAGCCTGCGCAAGCGGGTCAGCTCGTATTTCATGCAGAACAAGGAACACAGCGCCAAGGTACAGGTACTCGTGAGGCAGATCGCTGCGATCCGGCACATCGTCGTCGATACCGAAACGGACGCCCTGCTGCTCGAAAACTCGTTGATCAAGACCCTCCAGCCGCGCTACAACATCCTGCTCAAGGACGACAAGACCTATCCCTGGATCGTCGTGCGCCGCGAACCGTTCCCGCGCGTACAGTCCACCCGCATCCTCAACCGCAACGGCTCCCAATATTTCGGTCCCTACGGCTCGGTAATGATGCAGCGCAGTATCCTGGAGTTTATCCGCGAGGTGATTCCCCTGCGAACCTGCTCGCTCAACCTTTCGCCGGCGGCTATCGCCAAAGGGCGCTATTCGGTCTGCCTGCAATACCACCTGGGCAACTGCAAGGGACCTTGCGTGGGAGCGCAAAGCGAAGAAGAATACGACGCACTGGTCGATATGACGGTTTCGATTCTCAAAGGCGACCTGCGCCCCGTGCGTACCTATCTTGAAAAAGAGATGGAGGCAGCCGCCCGAAACCTGAAATTCGAAGTCGCACAACGCTACAAGACACGCCTCGACGCCCTGGACAACTATTCGAGCAAATCGGTGATCGTCAGCGCACGCATCGTGGACGTGGACGTCTTCTCCCTGCTGGTGGACGACGATGTGGCCTACTGCAATTTCCTGCGCATCCGCCACGGTTCGGTCGTGGGCGTCTATACGATACGGCTCACCACGGGCATCGACACCGATCCGGCCCAAATGCTGACCCTGGCCATCCAGCACATCGCCGAAACGATCGCCGGAACGCTGGCCAAAGAGGTCATCGTTCCCTACCTCCCCTCGGCCGCGCAACTTTTCGACGGAGTGACCTTCACCGTTCCCAAACGGGGCGAAAAACTCGATCTGCTGGAGTTCTCGCTCAAGAGCGCCCGTATCTATCGCGCCGAACAACTCAAGAACCTCGAGATCAAGAATCCCGAGCGGCATACCGAACGCCTGATGGCCACCATGCAAAAGGAGCTGCACCTGGACCGTCCGCCCCGCCACATCGAATGCTTCGACAACTCCAACCTGCAGGGGACCAACCCGGTAGCTTCATGCGTGGTATTCCGGGACGGCAAGCCTTCACGCAAGGAGTACCGCCATTTCAACATCAAAACCGTCATCGGTGCAGACGACTTCGCCTCGATGCGCGAGATCGTCTTCCGCCGTTACAGCCGCCTGATCGCCGAAGGAGCCGAACTGCCCGACCTGATTATCGTGGACGGCGGCAAAGGACAGCTCTCCAGCGCCTATGCCGTGCTGTGCGAACTGGGAATCGAAAAACAAGTCCCCATCGTAGGCCTGGCCAAGCGGATCGAAGAGATCTTCTTCCCCGGGGACCCGATGCCCTACTACTTGAGCCGTACGGGTGAACCGCTCAAAGTGGTGTGTCACATCCGCGACGAAGCCCATCGCTTCGGCATCACCTTCCACCGGCAGAAGCGAAGCAAAGCTTTCATTCACAGTGAACTGGAAAATATCGAAGGAGTCGGCCCGAAGACCATAGAGCTCCTGTTGCGCCATTTCCGTACGGTGGAGAAAATCCGCACGGCCCCTGCCGAAGAACTCTCGGCCCTCGTCGGACCGGCCAAGGCCGCCAGGCTCCTCGTCCACTTCGGCAGACAGTAAGGACGCAGAAAAATGCGAAAAAAAATTTGGAGTTCCTCGATAAATCATTACTTTTGCAGAGCAAATCACCGATTTAGCAGCCCGGATGGCGGAATTGGTAGACGCGTTGGTCTCAAACACCAATGACAGCAATGTCGTGCCGGTTCGACCCCGGCTCCGGGTACTTTTTTAATACGCCCATGATTTAATAATCAAATCATGGGCGTTTTTTATTTGCCATGAATTGGGCATTGACCCTTTCTCTGTTTGCTGTAAAGATTTTCTATTTTTTCAAAATACAAAATCAGCAAAATCTGTCTGCGGAAACCGGAGTATTGCGTTGTTATGGCAGACAACGTGCTACTAATCTCTATTATTCCGGTTCCCGCGAACAGATTGTAAACGAACGGCGGCGGGATTCAAATGCAGAAATGTTTGCAATGGTTCACCGCGACCAAAAGGCCCGCCGCCGCAGAGTTATCTTTTTTTACCCCACTTGGGGCGTATGTCGAGGAAAATCTCGAAATTCAAGCGTGGCATGGGACGAGCCAGCACCGAAAGATACTCCTCGTTAAACAGGTTTTTGACCGCGATCTTCACGGAAAAATCAGCCCAGGGTACGGCGAAAAGTTTTTCGACCGACATGTCGCTCATAAGATACGGAGGTACATATCCCGAGATCGTGTAGTCGTTGCTCGACATGGTGAAGCGTTCGCTATACCAACACCATTTGTAGAGCAGCCGCCAGCTTTTCCATGCCAGCCGCGCCGTTACCGACGCCGAGAACTCCGGTACATAGACCAGTTGTTTGCCGATGGACTCGTCGCCCTTGCTCATCGGCTCGCTCTCGTTGATCGAGGGCGTCCACGAAAAATTGCCGTCGGCACCGACTTGCCAGTCACGGTTCCAGGTTCGGTCGAAGCCCGCCTTCAATTCCACTCCGTAGGCATGTACTTTTTTGAGGTTCTTCGGCGTCCAGAAATCCTGCTTGCCTCCCAGCGGTATCCACAGAATCCAGTCGTCGATGTAGGAATCGAACCACGTCGCCTCGCCGTGAACCGCGTACCGACCCTCTTTGGCGAAGGCAAACGATACGCCGCCGTCGTAGGTGAAGCCGTGTTCGGGCTGCAGGTCGGGATTGCCGCCCGGCTGGAAGTAAAGGTCATTGAGCGTGGGGAAAACGGTAGTTGCGCGAAATGGATGCCTTGGCCCGGACGTTTCCGGCTTTCGAGAGCATGTAATCGGCATAGAATGCCGGAATGAGCGGCGTCCAATCCTTGCCGTACATATCCTCTCGCAACGCCAGCGAGAGGCCCAGCCGTTCGGTAGGCGTCCACTTGGCAGTCATATAAGCAGATAGTTCCGTGCGGGCTTTGTCGTAACCGACCACCGCCTTGTCGCCCTGCTGGGTGATGATGTTGCGATCCTGATTTTTCGCGAAATGCTGGTGCAGGGCAATGTCGGCCGAGAAAAGCCATTTTTTGCCGACGTAAAATTCGCTGTTGCCCGATGCGAAAAGCGTGTTTACCTTGCTGCGCGAAGTAATCATGTAGGCCCATTCGCCGTTACCTTTGTCACGGGCGTAATCGTAGCCGAGCCATGTGTGGATGTAACCGGCTTTTGCTCCGACCTTGTATGTAGGACGCAGATGATCCCACGAGAGTACGCTGCGCAGGGTGCGTTCGCGCTGCTGGTGCAGAATATCCTTCGGATCGCCGTAATCGACGGTCGTTTGTGAAAGGCCGCGCTTGGAGGTGAGAAACCAGGCGTTCAGCCCGAAACGGTCGCCCTTGCCGGTATTGTAATAGACCTCCTGCAAGGCGTGAAAGTCATGAAAATCGCCGTCACGGTGGGTTTCGATGGGGTGGTAGGTGTCGATAATATTTTTATCGTCGTCGTAGACATTTTCGTTCTTGTCGCGGTTGCGGTACTTGAATTCGTTGGGCGACGAGGAGTAGACCACGCGCGTCGAGGTCTGCCAATTGGTCGTCGCCGTAGGTCAGCCGCAGAAATTCGTCCGTCGTCCAGAACGAGCCGATTCCCTGTGTATACTGCATTTTGAATCCGTGTGTATCGGCGGGTTTGGTCGCCAGTGTGATCGCCCCGCCCAGACCGCCGCCCACGACGTTGAGCGACGAGGTGCCGTGCAGCAGCGTCGCGTCGTCCACGAAATAGGACGGGATCATCGAAAAATCGGTCATGCCCAGCATCGGGGAGTTGATACGCATGCCGTTCCACATCACCTGCGTGTGCGATGCCGCCGTACCGTCGAAATGCCACGGTAGAAAGCGTGGCCCGGCCGTACTGTTTGATGAAGATTGCCGTATTGAACGTCAGCACGTCGGCCATCGACAGGGCGATGTTCTCGTGCAGGACGAGGGTGTCCAGTTGTGTTTTTTGTACGCCGATCTCTTTCATCGGACGAATTCCTGTAACACGACCTCACGAATGGGCATCACCAGCGAGGGGTTGTTGTTCCACCAGCCGTTTGCCGGCCGGTTTTTTCTTGTGCAGTGATTGTTGCGGCGAGGCACAAACCGATAAACAGAAGTATTGGTTTCTTCATATTGCGTATCGGTTTAATACCAACAAAAAGCCCCCGGAATAATTCCCACCCGGAATTCGTCGAGCAACTCTCCTTCGGGCGAATAGCGGTAGACGATCCCCTTCTGTTGGTAGTCGATGGCGTCGGCCACGTATACTTCCGACGTGTTGGGGTCGATGGACAGGCCGTAGAATTTCGTCTGCTTGTATTTGAGGAACGGCCGCACGGGGACGTGATCGGCCACCACCGGCATCCGCCAGATATCGTTGTTGATGAAGTAGAGCGTGTCGCGTCCGCCGTTGAGCTGCACCTCCGAGGGCCAGTCGCCGAATTTGAATTTGAACTGATTTTCGATCCTGAAAGTTGCGGCAGTCGATACCGGTAGAGCGATGGGGGCCTCGTGCCCGTAGGGACTGCCCTCATAACCGCCGTCGGTGATCGTCCACATCTTGTCGTACTTATCCATCACCAGCGACGTGGGCTGGATGCCGACGACCAGCTCGTCGACCACCTTGTCCGTTTCGGTGTCGATCTTCAGCAGCCGGTTCTGATAAGACCAGCAGTTCACGTAGACGTATTTGCCGTATTGCACCATCTGTTCGGTCGAACCGGTTTCCATCGTCATACCCGGGCAGTCGATGTATCCCGTAATCTCGAACCGTTTGGGATTGACGATGAAAATGCGGTTGTCCCAGATCTGTGTGACATAGGCTTTTTCGTCCGACAAAAAATGGATATAGCGCGGGGAGGTGAGGTTCGTGATGCGCCCGACTTCTTTGAAGGTTCACGGGGTCGATGGCAAAGATCACATGCGAATTATTCACGACGATCCAGCCCAAGCCGCCGTACATCGTCATCGACTGTGCCACGTCGCCCAGCTTCTGATCGTTGGCGCGGAAGAACACCTCGTTGTCGATCTTACGGGTTTGCGTGTCGTAGAACGAGAGCGTGGCATTGCCGTATTGGAAATTCCCCTCGTTGGTGATGAACAGCCCGTGTCCCACCTCGGGGCGGACTGCGATCTCCCGACCGAGATCGTAGTCCCACTTCATACAGCCGGTGAGAACCGAACAACAGCCTGCGACGATGAATATAAAGCGGTTCATCCTACGGCTTGACATACTCCCCGGCGGTTATTTGCTCCAGGTCGGATTATAACCGTTGCCCGAGACATTCCACTTGTCGGCCGAAAGTGACGGCAGCGCATTTTTT
>ENA-OPYT01000047-OPYT01000047.1-human-gut-metagenome-genome-assembly--contig:-NODE-47-length-37166-cov-7.036178_pt1 | contig 37166 bp, 27 predicted proteins | sample MGYA00242636_ERZ504480 | MGnify/ENA primary metagenome ERZ504480 (study PRJEB26092, sample SAMD00036228) | human gut metagenome | host: Homo sapiens | study: EMG produced TPA metagenomics assembly of...
GTGTTCCTTCTCCAATCACAGGGTTCACATCCTTGTGGGTTTATTTTAAATCTCTTCATTATATCCCACGAATGGACGGACTGTCAAAAAATAAGGAACAGGGTTAGTCTGCTCTCAATAAAATCAAAGGGCCTGCAGCACAAAGCACGCGGCCTTTTACCGCAACATCTGTCAGCTATTGATGGCATTTTAGGAGCAGGAAGGGATACGTGGTCTCAAATCGGTGCGCTAGTTGCGCGTTCCCTATGTTCAGCAAGCTCTTTATCAATCATCGCCAGTTCATCATAAACGGCCCGCACTTTTTCGTTTTCCTTTCCGTATAGCCCTTTGCAAACTATTCCTGCTTCCAAAAGGGCTTCACGGGCGTCTTGGATCCTTCCCATGCCACGCAAGGCCCAAGCCTCATGCTGCCTGTTAATGGCATACTCATGAGTCTTGCCGTAAAATTTTCAACAAATAGGCCGCTGCTTCATGATAGACCTGGGCGGCCTTTTCGTATGCCGCTTTTTGGTAGAGAATGCCTCCCAGCCCATTTAGTGCTGCCGCATAATAGGGATTTTTCCTATCTCCATGAAGTCGAAACTCTGATAAAGCCTTTTCGATGTACTGGTCTGTCTTATCCCCTTCATCCATACGGTAATAGAGAAAGGCAAGCTGGTAATAGACCCGGCCAACATCTTTTTGTCGGCCCGAAAGGAGAAAATAACGCAGGCTTTCTTCCAGCCGTTTCGCCGCTTTTTCAAGTTCTCCCTTTTCCTGATAGACCTGACTGAGATTGAGGTAAAGACTGGCACAGACGGAGACATTCAGCCGTGCTTGGGCCTTATAGATGGCAAGACTTTCTTCAAAAAGGGCAATGGCCGTGTCCTTATCACCCATCTTTCGATATGTTCCGCCCAAATTGTTCAGAAGGGATGCGTATTCCGGCGAATGCCGTCCCCGCTCCTTAAGAAGAGCCTTCCGAAGGCTTTCCATGACACTGATGGATTCTTCAAATAATCCGATTTTCCGATAAAACAGACCTTTTTCATTGGTCACACTGGCCCAATCCAAAAAATTTCCTTTTGTTTCCATCTTTTGCTGCCACTGCGTCAGGAACGTTTCCATTCGTTCCACTGATCCCGTTCTCATCAGGCGGTCCCGAGTTTCCCAAAACTGCTGCATTTCAGTTGTCATCAGGGATTCCTCCTTTACTTATTTCCTATTGTAGCAAAGGTTCAGGCCCCATACTTTGCCCGTTCTATCCCTTCCTGTGCTGGAGCTCTTCTTTTTTGCACAAAAGATGGTGAGATTCAGCAAAAGAATGATGAGAATAGGCACATCATGGAAGACAGCCTTTTTTTATAATAAAGTCAACAAGATAAGCCACGGCAAAGTGGAAATTCATAGGAGGTTACAACATGGATAACTTTACTTTTTACAGTCCGACCTACTTTGTTTTTGGGAAAGAAACGGAAAAGGAAACCGGCAAATACGTCAAAAAGTATGGCGGCACCAAAGTCCTGATCCACTATGGCGGCGGCAGTGCTGTCCGTTCCGGCCTCATTGCCCGCATTGAAGCATCCCTTGATGCAGAAGGCATTGGCTACGTGGAACTGGGCGGTGTCAAGGCATCCCCTCACGCCGACCTCATCTACAAAGGCATCGATTTTGCCAAGAAAGAAAAAGTGGACTTCATTCTTGCTGTTGGCGGCGGCTCCGTCATGGACTCGGCAAAAGGGATTGCTTTGGGCGTCCCCTATGATGGAGATTTCTGGGATTTTTACTGCGGCAAGAAGGGCCCTGTTACGGAAGCCCTTCCTGTTGGCTGCGTTGTGACCATCGCCGCTTCCGGGTCCGAAGGATCCACGGATTCCGTGGTCACCCTTGATACGGAAGATGGTCATGAATACAAACGCTGCGCTGACGGCGATATCCTGCGTCCGCTCTTTGCCATCATGAATCCAGAATTGATGATGACCCTGCCGCCTTATCAGACGGCAAGCGGCATTTCCGACATCATGGCCCACTGCATGGAACGGTATTTCTCCCACACCAAAGAATGTGAACTGACGGACCGTCTCCTTGAAGCCGTCATGCTCACCATGATCAAAGAAGCCCGCCGGGTCATGAAAGATCCGATGAACTACGACGCTCGTGCCAACATCATGTGGGCTGCCATGGTAGCCCAAAACAACTCCACCGGTGTCGGCCGCGCCCAGGATTGGGGCACCCACCACATGGACAACGAAATTGGCATCCTTTATGGAGCCAGCCACGGTGCCGGTCTTGCCCTTCTCTTCCCGTACTGGATGATGTATGCCATGAAGACCCAGGGGCCAACTCTCTTTGCCAAATACGCAAGCCGCGTCTGGGGCATTCCCATGGACTTCGAACATCCGGAACTGACTGCCATGGAAGGCATCAAAGCCTTCCAGCGCTTTGTCAAAGAAGACCTGGGCATGCCGACCACCATCAGTGAACTGGGCGGCAAAGAAGAAGACATTCCCAAGATGGTCGAAAATATGTTCTACGAAGCACCTAACCATGGGAACTTTGTCAAACTGACGCCGGAAATTGCAGCGGAAATCTACAAGATGGCCCTGTAAGAACGCGTCTCATTGCACTCTCGCGTAATACCTCCTTCTAGATAAGTCAACCCTTCTACGCAAAAATGCGGACCGTACTCCCCCTCTCACGGTTCGCATTTTTGTCATTTTTATTTGGTGCACAAATCGCGCCAATTTGATGTAGTTTCGCACCGTCATACGTCTCGTTTTGGTGCCCATTAAGCGGGGATGGCTGCAGCGCAGCAGCTATGTTGTCACAATGCCGTTTTTGTCCATGGATGAGCAAATGCATAAAGAAAGAGAGACTGTAAAAAAATTAAGAGGATTCATTTTTTCACAGTCTCTTTTTTGCGTACCCGCACTAGATTTTTTCCAGATCAATCTCATCCCGCTTGATATGGTACTGTAGGTTCTGCCGGCTCATGCCAAGTTCCCTGGCGGCGGCAGAAATATTGCCGCCCGTCCGTTTGAGGGCCTGCACAAGGGCGGCACGCTCCACATCGCGAAGGGTCTTGCGGCTCCGTCCCAGCTTTTTACCCATTCCTTGGGATAACGACTGCAGTGAGCTTACCGGTACTTCCATATTCACAAAATGCTCGGGCAGGCATTCCACCGTAAGGGTCGCCCGTTTTTCCGGCAGCATGTTCATAGCATATTCGATGGCGTGCTGCAATTCCCGCACATTGCCTGGCCAATCGTAATGGGTAAAGATATCAAGGACGTGGGGATCGACAGTCTGGACATTCCGTTCCAGCTGCTTATTGTAGCGGGCAATGAAACTTTGGATCAAAAGAGGAATATCTTCTTTACGTTCCCGCAGGGGCGGGATGCGGATTCCAACAACACCTAAGCAGAAATACAGGTCCTGCCGCAGCTTATGGGCGGCAAGAGCTTCTTCAGGAGGGATATTGATGTTTGATAGGACGCGGACATCCACTTTCCGTTCCCGCGTGCTTCCTACGCGCCGCACCGTACCTTCCTGGAGGACGCGCAGCAGCTTGGGCTGAAGATTGATGTTCATAGAGTTGATTTCATCAAGGAGCAGGCTGCCGCCATTTGCCTGTTCAAAGAGTCCTGGATGGGATTCGGCGCCTGTATAGGCACCCTTTTCTGTTCCAAAAAGCAGCCCTTCAAGAAGGTTTTCCGGGATGGCCGCACAGTTGATGGCAAGAAAGGTTCCCTGTGCCCGTCTGCTGGCGTTGTGGATACTCTGGGCAAAAAGTTCCTTGCCGGTTCCTGTTTCACCGTAGATCATGACAGATGAAGAGGACTTTGCTACCTGCTTGCAGCGGTCCACAAGAACGCGCATGGAATGGCTTGATGAAATGATATCTTCAAAATGGTATTTTGCATGGAGCACACTATCGTGACTTTTTTTCCCCTTGATCTGGGCATCCTGGCGGAGTAGTTCATCCTGCAATTCAAGGATCTTGCGGTGCAGGGAATCAAGCTGACTGAAGTCTTCCATGACGCTGTACGCGCCTAGGACCTGGCTGTTTTTAAAGATGGGATAGTTATCCGATACGATATCAACTTCTTTCCCATTGAAGGTCTCGTATTGCTGGCGCTGGTTAAGGTAAGGTTTTTCCGCTTTAAGGACTTTGGGAAGCAGGAGCGGCATATCACTTTCACTCTTATAGACTTCATCCATACTCTTACCAACAACAGTTTCATTGAGCAGACTATCCATGCGAACGGCAGCATCGTTCAAAAAGAGGATTTGTTCTTTTTCGTCGCATAAAATGACGGACTCGCTGATCCGGTTCAGGACGTTTTGAAACATCTCCCGGTACACGTCGCAGGCAGCATCCCGAAAGACGATGAGTTCCATGCCTTCCGGGATTCCCTGCACAAGCGGGCACTTGACGCGGCGCACCCATTTTTCAAAAGCAATATGAGCAATCTGTTTATCTTTCAAGGGAAGCAAAAGAGGCCGTGCATTATCGGGCACAGGCGTACCAACCCCTTCAGACATTGCTAAGAAAGATTTACCCACTTCATTGATGGCCGCAATGATTCCATTTTTCTGGACCAGCATGGCTCCCATGCCAAGGCCTGACAAAAAAGTCATGACTTCCTGCCACTTCATGTTCTTCAACCACCCTATCCTAAACTACATTTTCTCTCGCACCCATAATAGCCTATTTATTTTATCATAGCCCAAATTTTTCCCTGCGTAAAGAATTTACTTAGGAATGAACGATTCGGGAAAACGCGAAAAGACCTGTCGAAGACAGGCCTTTTGCAAAAGAAATGATTTATGCGTCGGAACCGATTTTCAGGACTTCGCGCATGAACTTGATGCTCTTTCTCATGCCTTCCAGTTCCTTTTGGCGTCCTTCTTCGAGGCTGTATCCGCTCAGCGGCAGCTCGATTTCAAGGTCAATGGTATCAAGTTCTTCCGGCGCTTCAGCGCGCAGGATCTTCATGATTTCCACAACATCGACGTCACCGTCGCCAATGGCACAGCCCAAGGAGTGGGTCCCGTCAGGATCAGCAAAGATTTTGTTGTCGCAGAAGTGGACGCAGTAGCAGTAAGGCGCCATTTTCTTTACGCATTCAGCAATGCCTTCGCCGAGGATGAGAGAGTTGATCGTGTCGCAGCAGGCTCCGATCTGGGGATGGTTGAGTTTTTTCACCATCCAGACTACTTCATCAGCAAAGAGGTCACAGTGGTTTTCAATGGCAATCTTGAGACCATATTTTTCAATGGTAGGGATGTTCTTTTGGAACTCCATAACCACGCGGCTCATCTGTTCCATGGCTTCCGGTGACATGCATGCATGTGTGAAAGGGCGGGAATGACGAATATCCGTGCTGTATTTGACGAGTTTGGCCCCCATAGCATGGGCAATTTCCAAGGATTCCTCAATGGTCGAATTGACGCGGGGATCACTCGGAGCATCAAAGGAGATATTAAGTTCCAGGTCAAGGCCCCGTTTTTCTGCTTCCTTTTTCACCATTGCCAGGTGTTCCGGGCTCGTATCGTTGTCGAGGTCAACAAGGGTGATATGAAGCACTTCGATATGTTCCTTTTTGGCAAGGTCCATGAGGTCGATGAGGGAACCGGCCTTTTCAAAAGCATAGGTCTTGCCTTCGCTCTGGAAGCCCCAGCTTTCCCCGTAACCGCTCAGGTGAAGGGTATAACTGTGCATGCCGAGTTTGAACTTTCTGTTGCTGTTTTTTCCCGTAATCTTGTCCATTTTCAATTCTCCTTTGTTGTTAGTTTATCCAACAGCGTCGATGCCGTTAGCTTCCCGGAAAAGTTTGGGCGTCATTCCCGTAATGCTGTGAAAAGCCCGGGTAAAGGTGGAATTGCTGCTGTAGCCGACCATGATGGCAATGTCCATCATGGAATAATGGGTCTTTAAGAGCAGTTCTTTCGCCCGCTCGATGCGGATACGCCGCAGGTAAAGACTGGGTGAGCAGCCCGTCTGCTGCTTAAACCAATCGTTGTAGTAAGTCACATTGTAATTTTCCATTTCAGCCAGCTGGTTCACTGTAATGGGCAGGTCATAGTGTTCGCTCAGATAGCGGATACTTGGGGGCTGCGCAGTTATCCATCAGTTTGCTGTAAAGGTAGCTATAAAGATAGGATACAGAATTGCTTTCTGGATTCTGCCGCAATTCGGCCTGGATGAGCTCCACGAGCTGGGCAATCTGCCCCACCATAGAAATGACGATGGGGTAGGAAAGCATAATGCCTTCCTTTTCATCGACGATTTCCTTTGATAGATTGATGGCAAGGAGTTTTCCTCGATAGCTGCACTGATGATCCATCTTAGGCGGTACAAGGCACAATTCCTGGGGGTGTGACAGTATAGTCCGAATTGCCAATGGATAATTCCATCGTTTCTCCCATAGGCACGAGGATTTGGGGATATTCGTGATGATGGGCACCAAAACATTCCTGAAAGACCTCGATATCAAACTTTTGGCTTAACATACTCATTCCCCTCTCTCAAAGAATCAGTAATCCGCGTAAAGAAGGTTTTTGATGACAACGTCAAGGCCCTTGACCTTGGCCGAAATCCGGTCATCAGGGGCAGCCACTTCGTCTGTTTCGGGAGCCGCCTTAAGGCGATGGCTCTTTGAAGCAAGAAGGGGGCTGCAGAGCTTCACATTCATCAAGAAGAGCCACAGCGTCGGCACGGTCATGATAAGACCGCCGATGTTAAGCAATCCCTTGACAGCATTCATGCCGCCTGAGACGACAAGAAGATAGGCGACAGCGGAAATGGCCACACCGAGGATGATCTTGAGGGTCTTCGGCGGTTCAGCGTCAATTTCCTGACCGTGGACGCAGAGCGTTGCAAGCGCTGCCGTATTAGGGTCTGCCAACGTGATGAAGGACAGGCACACCGTAATGAGAAAGGCGAGCTGTACGAGCTTCCCCCGCGGCATGGTGCCAAGGACCTGATAGAGAGCAGTCTGCATGCCTTCTTTTTGAATCATGGCCCACACATCAAAGGTTCCACTCGTCTGGACGGAGATGGTCTGGCCAGCGAAGATGGCGATGAAAAGGCAGCAGAAAAGGGACGGAACAAGGATTTCCACAAGAAGAAATTCCCGCACGGTGTGCCCCTTCCCCATGCGGGCAAGGAACATGCCGATAACGGGTGCATAGATAAAGAAAGAATTCCAGAAGGTGATTGGCCATTCGTTCGCCCACTGATCCATCGGGGCCAGCGTATTGTTGTACGTGATTTTGTGCCAGAAGTTATCCATAATGTCGCCAATGGCTTCTGTACCGATTTTTCCAATGAAGATGGAATCTCCCGTTACGACGACGTAGAGCATCAGACCAAAGAAGAAAAACATGCACGCCGTAGATACATAGGTAAGCCCCTTATTGATACCCGTCACGCAGGAAATGATGAAAAAGCCGGCCACAACAACGGTCAGGATGAAGTACATAAAGGGTCCCTGCGGGATGCCAAAGACGGCATTGATACCGCCGCTGATCTGCATAAGACCCGCTGCCATGGAGTTTGAGACGCCGCAGGCAACGGCATAGCCGCAGAACATGTGAAGCAGGCTCGTCAAGTGACGGTGCTTGCCACCTAGCGTGCGTTCCAGCATGGGCCCCATGGAAAGGGACTTTTGGTAGTTAAAGCAAAGGAGCGCAAAAGCGCAGGCCGGAATGGAATAAATGAAGTACTGGACAAAGGACCAATGAAACATGGCCTGACTGACAGCAAAAATCGCCGCGTCCCTGCTTTCCGGCAGAGCGTGGATGGCAGCCGGCGGCTGCATGAAATGATAGAGCGGTTCGCCCATGGCCCAATAAAGCAGACCGCAGCCAATACCGCCGCAGATGGAAATGGAGTACCACTGCCAGGTCGTAAAGTCCGGTTTGGCATCAATTCCGCCAATCTTGACATCACCCCATTTGAAGATGATGAGGACCATCCCCAAAATGACGGAAAAGACAGCAAGGAGGTTGATCCACCAGCCAAAGTAATCTCCTATGAGGTAGAGCATCTTTGACATGACAAAGCCAAACTTTTCCGTAAAGAAAATACCTAAAATGATTTCTATCGTAAGAAGAAGCCCAATGACGATGAGGACTTCTTTATATAATTTTCCTTTTAATTTTTCTTCCATCGATTCATGCCTCTCTTTTTAGGTTTCAATCATTGTACGGTAATATTGTAGGTACGAAGAATCTTGCGGCAGCGATCCATCATATCCAGCGTCGGGGTCTTGACGGATTTCATCATGTAGTCGCGGCCCAGTTTCTTATAGGTCACACTCCCCAGTGCGTGATACGGTAAAAGCTGCAGATAGACCAATCTGTCAAGATTTTGGCAGAATGTGCCAATCTTGTGGAGTTCTTCCTCCGAATCGTTGACTCCAGGAATGAGAGGGGTCCGGAGAATCATCTGAAACCCTCCCTTCTGGCGGTCCAAAAACTTAATATTATGAAGAATGATGCGATTATCAACACCGCAGTACTTTTTGTGAAGGCTCGGCGTGACCGCTTTGAGATCAACGTAAAACGTATCAACATAAGGAACCATAGCGGCAATAGTTTCTTCTTTTCCAAAGAAACTTGTTTCGACGGCTGTAGAAATGCCTTCCATCGAGGCCGCCTTCAAAAGAGCAAGAGAGAAATCAGGCTGGGCCAGGAGTTCCCCTCCGGAAAGGGTCATGCCCCCTCCGGAGATGAAGTAGAACGCGGTATCCTTGCGGACTTCCTTCATGACGTCCGTGACAGTCATTTCCGTTCCATAGGATTTACTGCCGTCCACCGTCGTTTCAACTTGAAACGCCTGACTTTCCGGCGTGGAACACCACTGACAGCGAAGCGGGCATCCTTTTAGGAAGACGACTGTCCTCATGCCATCACCATCATGGATGGAAGATCGCTCGATGCGAAGCACCATTCCTTTTGTCTGTTCCAGCGTCATTGCTCCTCATTCCTCTCTTGTCTTAGCCTATTGATTGTCCTTAACGGGCTGATTCGGTCCAGTGGTTGATTTCCGTACGTCCAATGATTTCATCCTGCGTTTCCTTGCCGAGTTCGACAAAGAAAGCTGTGTAGCCAGCCACACGGATGAGCAGGTCGCGGTGATCGTTCGGGTGTTTCTGGGCATCGATCAAGGTTTCGCGATCGACGCAGTTGATCTGGGCATGGTAAACACCAAGTACGCTCATGGTCTTTACCATGTTCATAGCATGAGTCATACCGTTTTCACCCTTGATGAGATCCGGTTCGAACTTCATATTGAGCTGCGTGCCCTGGGTAAAACGCGCATGCGGCAGGTGGCTGACTGATTTTAAAAGGGCCGTCGGGCCATTGACGTCCGTACCGCCCGTAGCACCGATGCCATCCGTGAGCGGTGTCGTTGCCTTGCGTCCGCTCGGCAGGGCCCCTACCCACTGGCCAATCGGCGTATTGCCTGATACAGGCAACATACCCAAGGTCATCTTGCCAAAAACCGTATCGTATTTTTCGAACTGGTCTGCCACATGGTTGAAAATTTCACCGACACAGAAGTCAGCCCGCGGATCATCATTGCCATATTTTGGGGCTTCAAGGCAAAGCTTCTGGATATCTTCATAACCTTCGAAGTTGGCATCGAGGGCCTTGATGAGAGTATCCATGGAGATCTTCTTTTCATCGAAGACAAGGTACTTCACATCAGCGATGGAGTTGATGATATCAGCCTGACCAACTGTAATGACACCGCCGCCAGCATTGTATTGGGCACCGCCTGGCTGGCTGTAGTCCTTGCCGACTTCCATACAGTGCTCATAGCTAAGAGACAGGGTCGGAACAGGGCGATAGTTCATGCTCAGGTAATCAAGGAGCTGGTTGCAGCTCACGATGACATCAACGGCATAGTCAATGTGCTTTTTCACGGCAGCAAAGAAATCGTCAAAGGTCTTGAAGTTTCTCGGATCCCCTGTGTGGATGGAGACCTGTTCGCCCGTAATGCGGCTTTTGCCGTCATTTAAAGCAAATTCAACCATGGCACCCATATTGATATCGGCAATGTCCGTATATTGCTTCATCTTCCCAGACAGGTTCGTTTCTACGCAACCGCAGGGGTTCCAGTTCCAAGCTTCACGAAGAGGAATGCCCTTGTTCTGGAGCATCTGGATACCTACATCGTTGGAGTAGATGGCCGGCATCGTAAGGCCCATGCCGATGGATTCGATGGCTTTACGGAGCAGGGAATCAGGGTTCTTGGAAATGCTGTAGGTCATGGCCATGTTCGGTTCCTTGAAACGAACATCTTCCGTGGCCTGAATCATCATGTAACTCAATTCGTTGCTGGCGTCGTTGCCATACTGGTCAATACCGCCGCAGCTCGTCTGGACCGTAATGCAGTAGCCGGCGGCATACTGAGCTGTAACTTCATCCTGGAAAAGGGACATTTCAGCCACTTTGATCCACAGGCAGTCAAGAAGTTCCTGAGCATCGTCATCCGTGAGGATTCCCGCTTCCTTGTCTTTCTTATAGTACGGATAAAGGTACTGATCGAGTCGGCCCAAGTTATAGCTCGAAGCATTCTGTTCCATGAAGCAGGCATATTCATAGGAAATGATGCTCTGGCAGGCTTCATAGAAGGTGCGGGCCGGATATTCCGGTACGTGACGGGTGACTTCAGCAATCTTTAAAAGTTCAGCCTTGCGAACGGGATCGTCGCATTCAGCGGCCATCTTTTCAGCAAGATCGGCATGACGGTGGGCCAGCAGGATGACAGCGTCAGCAGCTTTGATTTCTGCTTTATAGAAGAAGCTCTTTTCAAGGTCGCCCGGGTTGGCATCGTCCAGTTTAGCCAGGGCATCTTCTGCTTCCTTACGGATTGCAGCAAGACCCTTGGTGAGGATGCGCATCCAGCCCGGCGTGTTTTCGCCATAGCCGCGAACAGCTTTACGGTCGATGAAGATGGCGCCGTTGGCACGCAGCCGTTTGGCATCTTCTGGAAGCATGAGGTTCCAGCGGTCAAAGACGCATTTATTTTTCCAGTAATTCTGGACTTTTTCAGTGTAGACTTTCTTCCCTTCTTCACTCAGGTAGAAGGGGTCGAAAGGACGGGTGCTGATCGTGTCCAGTTCTTTTGCGATGACGCCAGAAGCGCTGTCCGGGTTCAGGATGCCGCAGCGAGGTTTAAAGCCAACACCTCCGACCAGCAGTTCATGAGGCTGGATATAGATGTTTTTCTTGGCGCATACATTGTAGTAGCCGTTGGCGCGCTGGATGATCCAGGGCTGCCCTTCCATCTCCTTGAACCCCTCTGTAAAGAACGCTGCGTCGTAAACGTCCATGTCAACGCGGGTTTGGAGGTACTGCTGACGCAATGCCTCAATTCGTTTCATGTACTCTTTTGCCATAATAATGCCTCCCTTTTCCTGCAATAACGTGATTTCCCAGGGAAATCTTTAAATGACTCCATTCATCTACCTTATTACGTAGCAAATCTTATGCCAATTCTCATATTTTTTATTCCGTTTCTAGGTGTAAGAGTCGGAATTATCAGTCTACTTGCGCCTTCTCGGTTTTTTATCTATATCATTTTGTGCAGTTTCTTTTCTTAAGGTTCTTTCTAAACAGCTCCCTATTATGCTAATTTTGCACTTTTTGCATGCAAACTATTTTGCGCTTCAGTTGGAGCAGCATATTCCCTGCCCATTTATTTGCACCCTTGGATTTATCAAGGCTAATGGGAGAGTTTTTCTTCAGCATCCCGCAGGGAATCATACCCATAAGCATGGACCGTTGCCCGCAGAATTTCTTCGTTCAGGTTGACGTCTTTTTCCAGGCAGCCCATGAGATAGGCCTCATAAAGGGCCAAGGTCGCTTCTGAATAAGTCAGGAGCTCTCCTTTGAGATAAGTCTCAAAGGCTGTATCAGCACTCCCGTCCTGGGTAATGCGCCTGCCTTTTTGGGAAAGGGCCGGGTATTTTTTAGCGATTTCTTTCTGCCAGTCCATATGGATGGCAGCAATGCGCAGGACGCGTCCTTTCTTTTCATCTGTAACTTGAGGCAGCAGATCCCGCACTTCCTTAAATTCCTTAGGCGAGGTCCACATCATCATATACCCGTATTTTTCGGCAAGAAGGTTACGTCCTTCTGCCTGAGCTGCCCTTAAATCGTTTTCATAACTTTCCAGAAGGGGCACATTCCAGGAAAGGAACTGGCTGCCCCTCATGATGAAGAAGGTTTTCCGATCATCCTGGCAGGACGCCCGTCCGCCGATATTACGGACCTTATCAAAAAGAGTCCATTCCCGCTCAATGAGGCGCTGAATGAGTTTCATTTTTTCCATAGTCTTGGTTCCTCCATGATATTGCGGCGGCGCAGCTCGTCGTCGTTGATCTTTGCCTGTACGTAAAGTGCATGCTCTGTAAGAAAAGTCCCCACGCCTTCCGGAACAAGTCCTGCATCCATCAAGGCGCGGGAAAGTCTTCCTGAAATTGCTTCCATGAGGGCCATGGACCGTTCTGTGTCCTGCGTCATAAGAAGGTCTTCAAATAAAGGCAGCGTGCCATACGTTTCGGAAAGGGTACCTACGCTCCGATAAAGCCATTTATAAAAAGGCGCATAGGCGTGGTTCAAATGATGGATCAGCTGCATAGCAGAAAAGAGAAATCCACTCTTGGAAAAAGTCATGGCTCCTAGGTCTTTCCGGGCAGTGCAGCGAGGATAGTTATACTGCCCCGCTTGAGCCATATAAAATAGGTCATGGGCCATCTTTGTCAACCACACATCGCGGGGGCAGGCGGTTTTGAGCCGGTGCCTTGTTTCTGTCATCGCTCCCGGTGCGTCATAAAACAGGGACCCGTTTACAGCCATGGAAAGACGCGCTTCATCGCAGTGCATCCAGTCCGCCAAGGTCTGGGGTCCTTTTTCAAATCCAGTTAAGCGCTGAAAAAAAACTTCTATAATAAGGACGCCAACTCTCTTAGGACCGTCCAATTCCCGCCGAGGCGGCATGCAAAGGAAGCTTTTGGGAAGGGATGCATAGAGCTGACGAAGCCGTTCTTCCCATTGGGGGGCGTCCTTTTTCTCAAGAAAGAGCATGACGCCGGGGCCCCAATCATGGTCCCGGGAAATGGCGTCATCAAAAGAAAAACATTCGGACCCTTCGCCGCAAAGGCCCGCCGCAAGGTGGGGCAGCACGTCAGGAAGATCCGTTTCGATTTTAGGACGAGCCACTTCTTCCCAAAAGCGGTGCGAAAGAGCAAGTCCCTGCATCATAGCATCTCTCCCGTAAGGCGTGACGCAAGGGTTTTCATTTTCTTCACCTTACGGTGATTTTTGCCCCATAGAGCTTCGTAAATAGCGCCTGCCATAAGGCAGCAGGCGGCTGCCTTTTCGCGTTCCCCCATTTTTTCGTAAAGGGTGCCCCGATTTTGAAAGGTAATGCCATATTCCTCATTTTCTCCGAAAAAGCGTTTGACCCAATCTGCTGCGTCTTCAAAGTGACGAAGAGCAAGGTCATACTGCCCTTTTTTGGTATAAAGGCTGCCTAAACCGTTAAGGACCGCTCCATAATGGACGCGACCTTCTTCCGGACAGGCTTCATAGGAGGATTTAGCCATCTTGTAAGCTCGCAGTGCCTCGTCGTCCTGGTCCATACCTGCATAAAGAATGCCCAGGTTGCAGCACGTAATGGCCCGTTCTTCAAAGCGATCACTTACTTTCATGAGCCGTGCCAAGGCCTCTTCAAGAGCAGCCGCGGCTTCTTTAGGGCGTTCCATTTCCTGATAAAGAATGGAAAGGTTATTGAGACAGGATAAATAGGCATAGGATTCCTTCTCCCCCGCCTCAGTCAGGATCTCCATGGCCTCGTCATAAAGGCTTTTGGCACCGCTGTAATCTTTGGCCAGCCGTTTTGTGCCCGCAAGATTAATGAGAAGCGTTGCATAAGGAACGCCCCTCGTCTCTCCCCGATCATCAAGGATTTCCTTTGCCTTCATAAAAGCGGCATAGGACGCTTCATAATAGCTGCGGCCGCGGTAAAAGGAGCCCAGTTCATTTAAGGCTGACAGCATAAGGTCAGATTCTCTCCCCTCTTCATAGGTGCTGTTTGCAATTCCCGTTAGATAGGCTTCCACACCTGCCGCGTCGCCCTTTTCGTAAAGAGCATCAAGGTGCTCATAGAATTCGTGGACCGTTGTCATTTTAAGTTTTTCCTTTCTGATGAAAAGAAGGACTTCCTTCACGCCCGTCCGGCATCAAGAAAGCCCTCCAAATGGTCAGTGCCTTATGGCTGGTTGATCACACATTCTTTTTTTGTGTCCGCGTCAATACGATCTTTATTGATATCCATCCAAAGGTCACAGTTCTCAATCCCCAGTTTTTCCGGATTGAAATAAGGCATTTCCACACCGGCATTACGCTGCGCAATATAGTCATCATAGGTTTTCTTGACAACAGGCAGGAGTAGGAGCAAGGCGATGAGATTGAACCAGGCCATGAGGCCAAACATGACTTCACTGATGGCCCACGCCGTCGTCGCCGTTACGTTAGCCCACACGAAGAAGAAAATCGGCATCAAGATACGAATGATCCAAATTCCTGTCTTACGCAGATGGGGATGAGTATCCTTCATCAAATAAGCAAGACCCGATTCGCCTTCATAGTAGTAAGCAATACAAGTGGAATAAGCAAAACAGGTAAGGGCAATGGCAACAAGGGAACCGCCAGCACCAAAAGCGGTCTTGGCCGCCTCCTGGACCCAGACAACACCCGCCGTATTGGTTGCTGCCTGTTCGGCCATGGCAGAAGACCCGGACCCAACATACATATAAGCCTTTCCATCAGGTCCAAGGACGTTGAAGCAGTCCGTAACAAGGGCCATCATGCCGGAACAGAAGCAGACAAGGACGTCAACATAAACGGAAAACGAGTTGACAAGGCCCTGGGTGGCAGGATGCGGCGTTTCTGCCGTTGCACCAGAAGGCGGCGTTTCACCAAAGCCAGCGCCGGAAGAATTGACAGCACGTTTGACGCCGTAGGAAAAAGCAGTTCCCATCATGCCACCGAAGACAGCACCCGAATCAAAAGCACTGTCAAGGACCATCCGAATGGTCGGCATAAAGGCATCAGCCTTTGCAACCATGACGTAGATGGCAAGGACCCAGTAACCAATGGTCATAAAGGGAACGATAATAGTCGAAATCTTGGCAATGCGGCGGATTCCGCCAGAAATAACAGCAAAAAGCAGGAGAGCAATGACGCCGCCTGTAACAGGCCGGGCAACGCCAAAGCTGTTTTCAAAAGCCATGGCAATATTGTTGGCGCTCGGTCCCGTTACAAGGATTGGTACGCCAATGCTGCAGAACAGGGCAAAAACAATGGCCATAAACTTACCCAAGGCCTTATGGCGGATGCCTCGCTCCATATAGAAATAGGGGCCGCCGCGGTACTGGCCATCCTGACGGATCTTGTAGATCTGACCTAAGCTGTTTTCCGTATAGGAGACAGCCGATGTAGCAAGGGCCGTTACGAGCATCCAGAAGACTGCACCCGGTCCGCCATAGAGGATAGCTACCATGACACCGCCGATGTTGCCGACGGCAACACTGTAGGCAACAACGGAACAGAACGTTTCAAAAGGAGACAGTCCTTCCATGGAACCTGAGCCCGAGCGGAGGAGCTTCCATTGAAGAGGGATCTTCGTAATATTGCCAAATTTCATGGCAAAGCAGAAAATCAAAGCCGAACCAAATGTCAAGATGATCAGAGGGGTGGACCAAATCAGGTTATCTAACCACATAATGAAATCAGACATAAACTTTCCTCATTTCTTTGACAGATAGGAAAGCCACATCTGGCAGCAAGTGGAACCTCTCGGTCCCAGGAAAGGGCGTCCTCAAGAAATTCCGTCAGCGAGTCGCTTCTTTCCCTTGTTACCAGTTAGGGCTTCCTAGGAGAACCATATTCAGTTAGTCAGGGTCCCTGTTGCGTACGGGGTGCATCTTTTTCTTTATTAAGGTAAAGTGAAGAGGCAATAGAAGAGGCCGCCTTCTCTATTTCTATAGAATCGCGCTCAATGCAGCAGGCCTTCTGAGAAGATTATTTACGGGTCTAGTGAAGAATTTTTCAGGTTTCTATTTGTATAATAATTGCTAATTTTCTGTATATTTTATAGTAAAAAGAAAGAGTGAAGGCTCCTTACGATGGAAGTCCCTTAGAATAATTGTGAAGGCAGGATTTTGGCTTCATTAAAAAGTGGGGAGAGCCTTTCCGTTAACAGCCCTCCCCATTTTTGCAACGCGCTAGAGGCAGCCCAAAGGGTGCACTGCAGTCATGGATTATGCTTTCGGCGTGAATTCACCTTCGCGCAGGTACTTCTGGAGCTGAGCATCCGTCATATGGCCAATGTCGAGGTAATCCAGCGTGTACTTGCTGCCGGCAGCCAGATCCCGTTTTAGCATGGTGCTTGCAAGAAGGATCATGGAGTCGATGATCGGGGTCGGTACATTGTATTTCTTGCCGAGCTGGCTCATGAGGTAGCAGCCAACTGGAACGTCTTCCGTGATGTACCGGTTTTCCAGGTCGAACGGACCATCGCCGAAGAAGTTTTCATATTTTTCTTCATACGGTACAGCGAAGTCAGGACCCATGTATTCTTTCCCATACATGGTGGTACGGGAGAAGAAGTCTTCATAGTTTACGGTGCAAAGGTCGATGCTCATGGCCTTGGCAAGGGCTTTTTCTTCTTCCCAGAAAGCAGCCTGGACTTCAGCAATAGCCGGGCAAGCACCGAACCCATAGAGGGAGTAGTTCTTCTTTTCCTGCCCCAGGACGGTGTCGAAGTTCTGCATGGTGGAAACGGCCAGAACCGTGCCAGGAACGTGGATAACAGGGTTGACGTTGGACAAGTTGATATCCATGACGGTGTTGCCTGTTACAAATCCGTGGTGGAATTCCTCCCCCTTCTTGGAGATGGTGACTTCGCCTTCTGCGTCGATGATGGCACCAAAAGCAGGAATGTAGTAAGCAGAAGCCATGAAAGCTTCGTTATCTTTGGTCGGCAGGGCGCAGCCGCGGATCGTGGTGATGCGGTCTTCAACCTTGCATTCGTTGGTCGTAACGCCGCCGCGTTTCACAACACGGATACCGTAAGGAGCGGTGTACCAAGAACCAACGATGACTTTCTTAGTGCATTTCAGTTCGCGCATTAGTTTGCGGAATACGAGGGTACCGCAGTTATCCGGCAGGATGTGAATGACTTGCCCATCTTCGAGAAGAGGAATCAATTCACGGAAGATGCCTTCGTGAGCGATAGCAACAGTTGCCACGATGATGATGCCAGCACCCTTGACAGCTTTTGCCATGTCATCGGTTGCAAGGGCAACTTTGGCCGTTCCTTTGCGAGTGTAACCAAAGAAGCTGAACTGGTTGCCCGAAAGGGTAATGCCCGTCTTTTCAATGTTCAGGAAATTCGTTTTAGCGAATCTCGGCTGATCCCAGATGCGGACTTCCTTTCCTGCAAGGGCACAGTCAGCAGCCATCGTCTTGCCGACAGCACCGCCACCCAGTACAGCAATTGGCATGTCTTTCAAATAGCTCATATCCATTTGTTCGTTCCTCCTTTATTTGGTACCGGCTCTCCGGTCCATTGGCTTGGATTTGTCTTCCTTGCCTTTTGTTGCCTTAATTATAGTGAACTTCTCTTTTGCACTCTTTGCGGAAACACGCAATTTATTTGCCAATTTTCAGGTATCGCAAAAATGGCCCTTCCCTTTTCAAAAAGCATCCAATATAAGACGGGGAAAGGATCTGTCAAATTTTTTTGCATTTTCTTTCTTTGAAGAGAGGGTGAAAAAGTGCAAAAAATATGTGATGGGGTGCAAAGCATCAAAAGGACAAAACGGGTATAAATGAAGTAACAAGATACAAAGGTGGACTTTTCCGAAAGCGGCTTTCGCTTTCGCTATGAAATCCATTATTAAGGGAGGATGTATCATGACCAAGAAAATCGAAATCATGGATGGGAACCAGGCTGCGGCCTACATTTCCTACGCCTTCACAGAAGTGGCTGGGATCTACCCCATCACCCCGTCATCCCCGATGGCGGAACATGTCGATGAATGGGCGGCCAACGGTAAAAAGAACCTCTTCGGTCAGCCTGTCCACGTTGTTGAAATGCAGTCCGAAGGCGGTGCTTCCGGTACTGTTCACGGTTCCCTGCAGTCCGGCGCCCTGACGACAACCTACACGGCTTCCCAGGGGCTGCTCCTCATGATCCCGAACATGTATAAGATTGCCGGCGAAATGCTCCCTGGCGTCTTCCACGTATCGGCCCGTACCTTGAGTGCGCATGCTCTCTCCATCTTTGGAGACCACTCCGACGTCATGGCCGTACGCAATACGGGCTTTTCGATGCTGGCTTCAACGAGTCCGCAAGAAGTCATGGACCTCGGTGCTGTAGCACATTTAGCAGCCATCCACTGCCGGATGCCTTTCCTGCACTTCTTCGATGGCTTCCGTACGAGTCACGAAATCCAAAAGATTGACGCCCTCGATTACGAAGACCTGAGACCTTACGTTGATTACGATGCCATCAAGGCCTTTCGCAAAAACGCCCTCAATCCGGAACATCCAGCCACCCGCGGCTGCACCGTCAACCCGGATATCTTCTTCCAGTGCCGCGAAGCCTGCAATACGCGCTTTGCCGCCATTCCGGATGCTGTTGAGCACTACATGGATGTCATCAACAAACTGACGGGACGTGATTACCGTATCTTTAATTACTATGGTGCTCCTGACGCGGAACGGGTCATTGTCATCATGGGTTCCGGTGCGGAAACGGCCAAGGAAACGGTTGATTTTCTCACGGCCAAAGGCGAAAAGGTCGGTCTCCTCGTTGTCCACCTCTATCGTCCCTTCGCAGCAGACCGCTTCCTTGCAGCCATGCCGAAAACGGTCAAGAAGATTGCTGTTTTGGACCGCACGAAAGAACCGGGCGCCATGGGCGAACCGCTCTACCAAGATGTCAGCAGCCTCTACAAGGCAAAAGGCGCCGATGTCACCATCGTCGGCGGCCGTTATGGTCTTTCTTCCAAAGACACGACGCCGGATCAGATGCTTGCCGTCTATAAGAATCTTGCCCTTGACACACCAAAAAATGACTTCACCATTGGTATCGTCGATGATGTGACGAATACGAGCCTACCCAAGGCCGAGGCCATCCACACGGCACCGGAAGGTCAGATGAGCGCTGAATTCTGGGGCATGGGGTCTGACGGGACGGTCGGCGCCAATAAAAACTCCATCAAGATTATTGGCCACACGACGGACCTCTACTGCCAAGCCTACTTCGTCTATGATTCCAAGAAATCGGGCGGTCTTACTCAGAGTCACCTGCGTTTTGGCAGGAACCCCATCCGCAGCCCGTACCTCATCCAGGCCGCAGATTTTGTTGCCTGCCATACACCGAGCTACGTGACAAAATATGATATGGTGAAGAACCTCAAAGAAGGCGGCACATTCCTTCTTAACTGCGCCTGGAGCGATGAAGACCTTGACCGGCACCTGCCTGCTTCCATGAAGCGCGCCCTTTATGCCAAAAAAGCCAAATTCTATACCATCAACGCAACGGCCATTGCTCGTTCCATCGGCCTTGGCAACCGCACCAATACGATCCTTCAAGCTGCTTTCTTTAAGCTCCTTGGCATCATTCCTGTGGAAGAAGCCGTCAAGGCCATGAAGGAAGCCATCTATAAGACCTACTTTATCAAGAAGGGTCAGGCTGTTGTCGATAAGAACTATGCCTCCATCGATCACGGCATCAACGAGCTCCACAGCGTCACTATTCCCGAAAACTGGAAAGATGCTCAGGATGCTCCCAAGCAAGACAAAGCCCCAGCCTTTATCAAGGAAGTCGTCAACGTCATGAACCGTCAGGAAGGTGAAGTCCTCCCCGTTTCGACCATGACCAAGTACGGGCTCGAAGATGGGACCTGGCCTGCTGGCACGACGAAGTACGAAAAACGCGGAGCTGCCGTGGAAGTACCTGAATGGCAGACAGCAAACTGCATCCAGTGCAACCAGTGCGCCCTCGTCTGCCCGCACGCAGCCATTCGTCCGATCCTCGTTGATGCAAAGGAACTGGCCGCTGCTCCTGCCGGTTTTGCAACGAAGAAAGCCATCGGTCCAGCCCTTGCTGCCTACGAATATCGCATGCAGGTCTCTCCGCTTGACTGCACGGGCTGCGGGAGCTGCGTCAATGTCTGCCCAGCCAAGGAAAAAGCTCTCGTCATGAAGCCGCTTGAAACCCAGTTGCCTCAGGCTCCGCTGTGGGATTATGCCGTCGATACCGTTTCCATCAAGAAAGATGCCGTCAGCGATAAATCCATCAAGGCTTCCCAATTTGCCAAACCTTATTTCGAATTCTCCGGGGCCTGCGCTGGCTGCGGCGAAACGCCGTACATCAAGCTTGTAACCCAGCTGTTTGGTGACCACATGTACATCACGAACGCTTCGGGCTGTTCTTCTGCTTACGGCGGCTCCACGCCTAGCTCCCCATACTGCACGGATAAGAGAGGATTTGGACCAAGCTGGGCCATGTCCCTTTTCGAAGACAACGCCGAATATGCTTATGGCTATCTCCTCGGCCAGGATTCCATCCGCAACGAACTGAAAGATGCCGTCAAGGCACTCCTTGATAAGGGTGTTGCCACAAAAGCCTGCGAAGCCTACCTTAAGGATGCGGACAGCAAGGAACGGTCCCGCAAGGTCAGCGACGATCTTCTCGCTGCACTTGAAGGCGTCACCGAACCGGAAGCGGTCATGATCCGCGAAAACAAGGAATTTGTCGCTAAAAAGAGCGTCTGGGCCTTTGGCGGTGACGGCTGGGCCTACGATATCGGTTACGGCGGCTTGGACCACGTCCTTGCTTCCGGCAAAGACATCAACATTCTTGTCCTTGATACGGAAGTCTACTCCAACACGGGCGGTCAGTCCTCCAAGGCAACCGGTGCCGGTGCGGTCGCTAAATTCTCTGCCGGTGGTAAACCGACAGCGAAGAAGGACCTGGGCATGATGGCCATGAGCTATGGCTACGTTTATGTTGCCCAAGTGGCCATGGGCGCCGACCCGAACCAGACCCTCAAAGCCATCCGCGAAGCTGAAGCCTATAACGGTCCTTCCATCGTCATCTGCTACTGCCCTTGCATCGAGCATGGCATGAAGTGCGGCATGGGGCTCAGCCAAGCCGAAGAAAAGAAAGCCGTCGAAGCTGGTTACTGGCAGCTCTACCGCTACAATCCGGAAAAAGTCGGAACGGAAGAAAATGCCTTCACCCTCGATTCGAAAGCACCAAAAGGCGATTTCCGGGCCTTCCTCATGGGCCAGAACCGCTATGCTTCCCTAAAACTCGCCTTCCCGGATAAAGCAGAAGCCTTCTATGAAAAAGCTGAAGCTGATGCCAAGAAACGTCTTGCCCGCTACGAAATCCTTGCGGGCCGCTAACAAGCCGATTCCATAACTTTCTTATAGGCCTGCCACCTCCTTGGCGGCGGGCCCCCTTTTCCTAAAGGAGGAAAACCCATCATGACACTCATGACTGCCAGTGAATACATTGAAAGCCTACGCAAACTGAAGACTCGAGTCTATATGTTTGGGGAAAAAATCGACAACTGGGTCGACCATCCCATCATTCGTCCGTCCATCAACTGCGTTGCCATGACCTATGCCCTGGCCCAGGATCCAAAATATAAGGACCTCATGACAGCAACGAGCAACCTGACGGGCCACACCATCAACCGTTTCACCCATCTGCACCAGTCCCCGGAAGACCTCATCAAGAAAGTCAAGATGCAGCGACTTCTCGGTCAGAAAACAGCCAGCTGCTTCCAGCGCTGCGTCGGTATGGACTCCTTCAACGCCGTATACTCCACGACCTATGAAATCGACGAAAAATATGGCACCCATTACCACGAAAACTTCAAGAAGTTCCTCATCTACGTCCAGGATAATGACCTGACCGTAGACGGCGCCATGACGGATCCTAAAGGGGACCGCTCCAAGGCGCCTCATGAACAAAAAGACCCGGACGTCTTCGTCCATGTCGTGGAACGCCGTCCTGACGGCATTGTCGTCTGCGGCGCCAAGGTTCACCAGACAGGTTCCATCAACTCCCATTGGCACATCTTCATGCCCACCATCTCCATGAAGGAAGCCGATAAGGATTGGGCCGTCAGCTTTGCCTGCCCGACCGACGCCGAAGGCCTCTACATGGTCTATGGCCGTCAGTCCTGCGATACCCGCAAGATGGAAGACGGCGCCAACATCGATCTTGGAAACGCAAAATTTGGCGGTCAGGAAGCCCTGGTCGTCCTCGATCACGTCTTCATCCCTAATGACATGATCTTCCTCAATGGCGAAACAGAATTTGCCGGCATGATGGTTGAACGCTTTGCTGGCTACCACCGTCAGTCCTACGGTGGCTGCAAAGTCGGTGTCGGCGACGTCCTCATCGGTGCCGCTGCCCTTGCCGCTGAATATAACGGCGTTGAAAAGGCAAGCCATATCAAGGATAAACTCATTGAAATGACCCACCTCAACGAAACGCTCTTTAGCTGTGGTCTTGCCTGCTCCTGCGAAGGCTGCGCCACGAAGGCCGGGAACTACCAGATTGACCTGCTGCTTGCCAACGTCTGCAAGCAGAACGTCACCCGTTTCCCCTATGAAATCGTCCGTCTTGCCGAAGATATCGCCGGCGGTGTCATGGTCACCATGCCAAGCGAAAAGGACTTCAAGTCCGATATGGTTGTCGGCAAAAATGGGGAAACCATTGGAGAAATCTGCAAGAAGTTCTTTGTTGGCCGCGATGACATCCCAACGGAAAAACGGCAGCGCATCATGCGCTTCATCGAAAACATGTGTCTTGGCAGCGCCGCCGTAGGCTACCGCACGGAATCTCTCCACGGTGCCGGCTCTCCGCAGGCCCAGCGCATCATGATTGCGCGCCAGGGAAACATCGCCCAGAAGAAGGAATTTGCTAAAATCATTGCGGGAATCGTCGATAAGGATTAAAATAGTAAAATAAGCGTCGTGATACGTTTTAAATCCATCTTTAAAGCGTGACATGATCCTGCGCAAATAAGGCAGACCCGCGCCTACGCCTTTGTAGGTTGGGCCTGCCTTCCCGTTGCAGGCTGTACAGTCACAAAAGGAGAGATCATGCCTAAGAAGTTTGAAATCATCCACAAAAGGGTGCTGAACCCTGAAATGAGCTCGATTTCGGTCTATGCTCCCTGGATTGCTGCCAAAGCAAAACCGGGCCAATTCATCATTCTCCGTTCGAACGAAGAAGCAGAACGGATTCCTCTCACCATTTCCAGCCATGACGACGGACTCATTACGGTCATCTTCCAAAAAGCCGGTGCTGGCACGATGGAACTGGATCTTTTGAATGAAGGCGACTGTCTGGCCGATATGGCAGGTCCCCTTGGCAAACCGACCCCTGTTGAGGGCTATGGCCGTGTTGCCGTGTTAGGCGGCGGTCTTGGCTGCGCCATTGCCCTGCCGGTTGCCCGCGGTCTTCATGAGGCTGGCAACCAAGTTGATCTCATTGCTGGATTCAGAAATGAAGAACGTGTCATTCTCCAAGATGAAATGAAAGCAGCCTGTACCGATCTTCATACCTGTACCGATGATGGTTCCTTCGGCTACCATGGCTTTGTCACCAATAAGCTCGAAGAACTCATCAAAAGCGGCGTCAAGTTCAATCAGATCTTTGCCATTGGGCCCCTTCCCATGATGAAGTTTGCGACCCTCATGGCCAAGAAGTATGACATTCCCTGCATGATCAGCATGTGCCCCCTCATGATTGACGGAACGGGTATGTGCGGTTGCTGCCGCGTCACTGTTGGCGGTGAAACGAAGTTTGCCTGCGTCGACGGACCGGACTTTGACGGCTATCTGGTTGATTTTGATGAAGCCATCGAACGCAACCGCACCTACCAGGCCTTCGAAACGGAGCGTCGCGAGGAAGAAGCAGAACACATCTGCAATCTCACAGGGGAGGTCCGCAAATGAGTATCAACATGCAAGCTGAAAAGACGCCCATGCCGACCCAGGCACCGGACGTGAGAAACCATAATTTCAAGGAAGTAGCCCTGGGCTATACGGAAGAACAAGCCATCAACGAAGCAAAGCGCTGCCTGCAGTGCAAGAAGCCGTTGTGTGTCACGGGCTGTCCTGTCGGGATTCCTATCCCCCAGTTCATTGCCAAAGTCGCTGAAGGCGATTTCCGCGGTGCCTTTGACATCATCTCTTCGGCTAACGCCCTGCCCCGCATCTCGGGCCGCGTCTGCCCTCAGGAAACACAGTGCGAAGGCAAATGCGTCCGCGGCATCAAGAATGAACCGGTTGCCATCGGTCGCCTGGAACGTTTCGTTGCTGACTGGGCCGCTGAACATGCAGCCGATATCATCTGTGTGGATCCCCAAAATGGTCATAAAGCCGCGGTCATCGGCTCCGGCCCGGCGGGTCTTACCTGCGCCGGTGAACTTGCCCGCAAAGGATTTGACGTAACTGTCTTTGAAGCGTTCCACGTAGCGGGCGGTGTATTGAGCTACGGCATTCCTGAATTCCGTCTGCCAAAATCCATTGTGGCTTCCCAGGTTGAAAAACTGAAGGAACTGGGCGTCAAATTTGATACGGACATGGTCATCGGCAAAGTTCTCACCATTACGGAACTCATGAAGGAACATGGCTATGAAGCTGTCTTCATTGCTTCCGGTGCCGGCCTGCCCCAGTTTATGCATATTCCCGGTGAAGGCCATGTGGGCGTCTATTCCGCCAACGAATACCTCACCCGTATCAACCTCATGAAGGCCTATGATGAAAAGAGCAGCACACCGGTCTTAAAAAGTAAGTCCGCAGCGATTGTCGGCGGCGGCAACGTGGCTATGGACGCGGCTCGCTGCGCCAAACGTCTGGGGGCCGATGTCCACATCGTTTATCGCCGCGGTGAAGCTGAACTGCCAGCACGACTCGAAGAAATCCATCACGCCAAGGAAGAAGGAATCCACTTCAACTTCCTTACAAGCCCAGTTGAAATCCGCGCCGATGAAAAAGGCCGCGTTTCTTCCCTTGTCTGCCAGAAGATGGAACTGGGTGAACCGGATGCTTCGGGGCGCCGCCGTCCTGTACCCATCAAGGGCAGCGAATTTGAACTGCCGGTTGATATGGTCATCATGGCTATTGGGACGCGTCCCAACCCCATGAGCTATGACGATACACCGAATCTTGACCGCACGAAGAAAGGTACCGTTGCTGCAAGCGATGACACCTGTGCTACGTCTGTTCCCGGCGTTTACGCTGGCGGTGATGCCGCAACCGGCGCCGCTACAGTCATCCTTGCCATGGGTGCCGGAAAGAAAGCCGCAGCCGCCATGGCAGACTACATGCTGAAAAAAATAAGCATCATCAACGCAACCGTTAACAGCTGCAGATAGTACTCTGCAGCTGTTTTTCTTCATTCAAAAAGGAGGCCCCCTCAGGGAGTCTCCTTTTTCCTTTATGGAAGGGAGCACCATAAGCTCAAAGTTTCATATCCCCGTTTTTGACCCAGCCCAGGCGGCAGCAGCCTTGATTGATGATGGGAGATAGGATGGCTGGCAGGACAAAGGAAATAAAAAGAAGACCCAGCCAGTCAAAGGACGTAATCGCCGCTTTGGTCCCCGCTGCCATATCAGAGATCCATCCTGTAATACACCAATCTGTCCTACAAGACCACAGGTCCCCATGCCAGAAGAAACGGCCGCTCCATCCATTCGCAGCTTAAAGACACAGGTTGCCAGCGGTCCCGTTATGGCAGAAGCAAAGATGGGCCCAATCCAGATGCGCGGGTTCCTAACGATGTTGGGCATCTGCAGCATGGATGTGCCAAGACCTTGAGACAGCAGGCCGCCCACTCCATTTTCCCGGTAGGACTGGACGGCAAAGCCAATCATCTGAGCCGAGCAGCCTGCTACAGCAGCGCCGCCGGCAAGACCGGTGAGGCCCAAGGCCGCACAGATGGCAGCCGATGAAATCGGAAGGGTAAGGGCAATGCCAACAAAAACGGAAACAAGGATGCCCATAAGAAAGGGCTGCAATTCCGTAGCCCACATGATGACAGTCCCTGTCTGCATCGCAAGTTTCCCTAAGGGCGGCGCACATAAAGCTGCGAGCGTGGCACCGACACCGATGGTCACAAGGGGCGTTACAAGGATATCGACTTTTGTTTCCCCAGCGGCCAGTTTCCCGATTTCACTTGTGGCTATGGCGACAAAAAGCACCGCCAAAGGCCCACCAGCGCCGCCCAGTGCATTGGTTGCAAACCCTACGGTGAGAAGCGAATAAAGGACCAAGGGCGGACAATGCAGCGCGCGGCCAATGGCAACTGCCATGGCAGGTCCGCTCATGGCCATAGCAAGGCCGCCAACCGTATACTTGATGCCGCCTACGGTCGCAACGACAATCTTTAAGGCACGGATATCAAAAAGAAGGCCCATGGCATTGATGATGGTCCCTATGAGCAAGGAACAAAAAAGACCTTGTGCCATGGCCCCCATGGCATCAATGAGATATCGTTTGGTTGAAATTTCTACGTCCTTCTTTTTTAAAAATGCCTGAATCGCTTCCATTTGTTTTCCTCCCTGATGCTCGTGCTCTCTTTCGCATCTTGTATACAAGATATATCAAGAAAAAGGATACGCTCTGGAAAATATCCTGTCAACTTATATGACAAGACAATTATGATTTCAAAAAAAACACCCTTTTTATGCGTCCCCTACATCTTTTTTTCGCATAAAGAAAAAGATGAGGCTTTCTTTGCCTGTCCCACAGTCCTTTTTACGCCGCAAAAGAACGAATTCTTCCCGCTGATAGACCCGGATGACTCCCATCTTTTTTGCTAAAAGCTGCAACGGCGAGTGAACTCCCTTCATTTTTGACAGCGTCGATCAGTGCCTTTCCCCTACCTTTTTTCCGATATGCTAGCCCAACAAAAAGACCCTCAATAGAGCTTTTTATAAGATCAATGAAGCCAAGGATGATTCCTGCATCTTTAGCTGCAATCATATGCGCTTCAGGGAAAGGGCTCTTGACACAGGTCAAATTGTCCTCAAAATAGGGAGCATCGATGAAGGGATAGGTGTCAAGATTTCCCTCCAGCCAAAATCCAAGCACTGTATCAAGGCAGCGCTTTTCATGGTGCGCAGGTTCATAACAGCTCCTTTCTCCAATCTTTCCTTTGGCTTAGATGAAAGCCCTCTTTCTGTCAAAGAGGGAACGAAAAGAAAACAAAAATGCAAATGTCCACCCTCTCCCATGATATAATAAAAAGAAGAAAACCTATGAAAGGAGTCCTCGCCATGCCTTTATCCATGACCCTTGAACCGGTCCAAAAACAGCAGCTCACGCAGCACCTCATCCAGCAGATGAACCTCCTCCAAATGACGAGCGAGGAACTGGATGCCTTTGTGGCAAGGGAAGTGGAGCAAAATCCCCTCCTTGACTTCCCTGAAGAGCGGGAAACATGGCGGGAAGAAGGACCGGAATGGCGCCGCATGCACCTAAGGGCGCGAGATCCCAGCGATGATCCCCCTTCAAGCCCTGTGGAAAATGCCCACGCCCTTGAAATGACCTTGGAAGCCTTTTTGGATGACCAGATTGGTTGCCTTTCCCTCTCGCCTCTTGAAGCACGTCTTGCCTATTTCATTGCTGGCACCTTGGATCCCAGCGGATATTGGAGGGAAGATCCTGTCGCTGTTGCAGAACGCTTTGACGCAACGGAAGAAGTGGTCCTTGCCGTCCTTCAACAGGTGCAGCATCTCGAACCCTGCGGCGTTGCAGCCCGTTCCCTCAAAGAGTGTCTCCTCATGCAGCTTGCCCAGCAAAAAGGCGACACATCCCTTGCCCAAAAGATCATCGAAGAGGGGCTTGATGATCTTGCAAGGAATCGGATTCCCCAGCTTGCCTCCCGGTTTAACGTGACAAAAGAGGCAATTCTTGCGGCGCGGGACCTCATCCGCAGCCTGAATCCCAAGCCCGGCACCGCCTTTAGTGAAGCAGGCCCCGTGGAATTTCTCCACGAAGATGCCTTCGTCAAGACGACGGAAAAAGGGCTTAAAATCACCCTGTCAACATCCTATGGCAGGACGCTTGTCATCAACAAGGAATATCTGTCGATCTTAGACCACTCGGATCGGCCCAAAGTTAAGGAATACCTAAAAAAAGAGCTCAAAAGGGCCAAAGAGCTTCAAGCCCTCTTAAAAAGCCGCGAAGATACGCTCGCTGTTGTCCTCGATGCTCTTGCAACGCACCAGGAACGCTTTTTCCGCTATGGGCCGGGACATAAAGTGCCCTTAAAACTGGCGGATCTTGCGGATGATACGGGTTTTGCCATTTCCACAATCAGCCGCGCCCTCTCCCATAAGGTCATCGCCTGCCGTTGGGGCGCTTACCCAGCAGATGCCTTCCTTGTCGGGACGGCTGCCAAAGCCTCTGAGGAAAAAGGAACGGAAACAACGGATGAAGCCTTGGAACTTGCCCTGCAATCCCTCATTGATGACGAAGATAAGCACCATCCCTTGAGCGACCAAACCCTTTGCGACAAGCTCAACGCAATGGGCATTCCCGTAGCCCGCCGGACGGTCAATAAATACCGTACCAAACTTGGTATTCCCGGCAAAAGCGCCCGCAAAGTCTGGTAAAAAGGAATCGAACCAAAGAAAATGGACCCATTGGCTGCAACCTGCGTAGGGTCCATTTTTTACTGATGTGAAACCTCTTTTGAACAGACGGCTGAACACACTCTCAGCAAAGTAAAGGATATCCATTCTGTGAAAAAAAATGGCACAGGAAATCAAAAATGAGCCCCCCGCATCTCTTCCAAGGAATTGGTTGATTTTCTCTTTGAACAGCCTTACTGCAAGATTCGCTTTTTGGTCAGCCGTAACATGGCAAAAGCGCGGACTGCTTCAAAATACTCGTGCCAACTTCACGAAAGAGGATTTTTAGATGTTCCGAGTATTGGCTGTAAAAAAAGGTTATCAACCCACAATTGTGGGATATCCTGACTCGATAATGTAAAAAAGACACGATGAAAAAATGATTGTTTTCATTCTTTCATCGTGCCTTTTTCGACTTTTCCTTATTCTTTGGGATTATCTTCCTGGTACAGGGGCAAGGTCACGACAATCTTCGTGCCGAAATGTTCGCGGCTTGTGAGGGCGATCGTGCCATGATGCTGTTCAATGATATGCTTGACAATGGAAAGACCTAAGCCCGTACCGCCTATGCGCTTGCTGCGGCTTTCTTCAACGCGGTAGAAACGTTCAAAGACGCGGTCCTGTTTATCCTTGGGGATCCCGATGCCCGTATCTTCAACGGTAAAAAGAAGGTTCCTGCCGGTTTCTGCTTTTTCCATCGTTACGTAGACATGTCCACCAGGGCGATTGTACTTTACAGCATTATCGACAAGGTTCAGAACCACTTCGCGCAGCATATCGCTGTGCCCCATGACCTTATCCTCCGTGAGTGCAAGATGGAGCTGGATTTTCTTATCCGCAATCACGGGTTCCATAAAGCCTGCGACACTTTCCGTAATGGATTTGAGGCTTACGGCTACGGCCAGGTCCTGTGTTTCCGGTCCTTCAATCTTTGTGAGGAAGAGGATGCTGTTGATGAGTTCCAAAAGGCGCTTGGATTCCTTCACGATAAGGGCACCAAAACGCGTCACGTCTTCCTTTTTCCCCACCATACCTGCCGCCATCATTTCCGCAAACCCCTGGATGCTTGTAAGCGGCGTCTTCAGTTCATGGGTGACGTTCGCTGTAAACTCGCGTCGCAGCTTTTCCTGCTCCCGACTGATCCGCTTGATGGTCTTTTTATCTTCTTCCAAGGTATAAATATATTCCTGGATGGTACGGCTTTGTTCCGTGATCTTATCGACAAGGGGACTCAGCTCGGGATACGTGGCTGGAAGTTTCGGAATGTCCACTTCCTTATCCGTTGTCACAAGGGGTTTGGTCCCCATGACACGCATGTAATCGGCCGTCTCTGTAAGTGGCCGAAGAAGGCGCTTGGTCAGGTTCGTTGCAACGAAAAAGCAGCCGCTGCCTATGAGGACGAGAAAAATCAGGATATAGGGAATGAGACTGAAATAGGCCGCGTAAACCGTATCCTGACGAATGGCTACCCGCAGAACCGATCCGTCGGGCAGGCGCCGCGCCGCATAATACGTAATATGGTCCAAGGTAGCGGACTGACGCGTAGCAACGCCGTCTACTTCCTTAAGGGCTCGCACAACTTCCGGACGATTGCCATGATTTTCCATTTGGGCAGCGCTGTAATCCGTTTCATAAAGAACGCGCCCATCGTGACCAATCCACGTAAAGCGAAGGCGATGATTGGAAGCCTCAGCAGTTTCCTCAATAAACTCAATGATATCATCCGTACGGGTTGCCTTAGCGGCAATAACCGTGACGGTGTCTTGAAGGACAGTCATGGTCTGCGCCCTAAGGGTTCGCCAAAAGCCAACAGTCAGGAAAAGGAGCGTCAATAGGGCTGCACCGATTCCAATGCCAATAAGACTCAAAAAGATTTTCTTTTTCATGATTCTGGCTCATCAAGCCGGTATCCCACGCCGCGGATTGTCTTGATAATCTGTCCTCCCTCACCGAGCTTCTGACGCAGGCTCTTGATATGCATGTCTATGGTACGGCTTTCACCGGCGTAGGTAAAGCCCCATACAGATTCCATGATCTGTTCCCGTTGGAGCACGATGCCCACGTTCATCATAAGATAGTGGAGCAGTTCAAATTCCTTGGCCGTCAGCATTACCTCTTCCCCATAAGCTGAGACGGCATGCTTTAGGGGGTCCAAGGTGACAGGCCCGCACACCAGCATCTCAGAAGGTTTCTCCACTCGGTGGGAACGGCGTAAAACGGCCCTGATCCTTGAAATCAATTCCAAGATGCCAAAAGGTTTGGTGACATAATCATCAGCCCCAATGGTGAGTCCTTTGACAACATCATATTCACTGGTTCGTGCCGTCAGCATGATGACCGGAAGGTCTGCCGTCCTCTCCTTATGCCGGATCTTTTTAAGGATTTCGATTCCACTTTCGCCCGGCAGCATGATATCAAGCAACACCAAATCAGGGATCTTTTTTTCGAGGACTTTATAAAAAGATTCCCCGTCAGCAAATGTCTGTGTCTCAAACTGCTGGCTTTCCAGGGCATAGGCCACAAGTTCACGGATGTTCTCATCATCTTCCACACAGTAGATACAAGGCATCATCACCCCTCCTTTTTTCTTTATTATAATACGAAGTTGGAGTGACGTCCCCTTTTTTGTGTAAAAATTGTGTAAGAATAGAGTACAATTTTTACACAAGGCGAAAAAATAAAAAGCTGCAGGAAAATGAAAATCCATTTTCTTGCAGCTTTTGCAGCTTCTTAACCGGAATTACTTCAGGCTGTCAGCAAGGATAGCATCGCTTGCGCAGACAGCAACAACGTCAACGATATCGCTGACAGAGCAACCGCGGGACAGGTCGAGGATTGGTTTAGCCAGACCCTGAACCAGAGGCCCAAGGCAGGTAGCGCCGCTGAAGCGTTCAACCAACTTGTAGCCAATGTTAGCGGCAGCAAGGTTCGGGAAAATGAGGACGTTGGCATGGCCAGCTACGCTGGAACCAGGAGCTTTTCTTTCGCCAACTTCAGGAACAAGGGCAGCGTCAGCCTGGAGTTCACCGTCGAAAGCAAAGTCGACATTTCTTTGTTTCAGGATTTCAACAGCCTGCTGAACCTTATCAACGGATTCACCAGTGCCGGATCCCTTCGTGGAATAGGTCAGGAGGGCAACGCGGACATCTTTGATACCCAGGGTATAACGGGCACGGATGGCGCAGCTCGTAGCAATATCAGCAAGCTGTTCAGCTGTCGGGTCAAGGATAACACCGCAGTCACCGAAGACCAGTTTACCGCCTTCACCAAGGTTGGTGTTGCTGAGGACGATAAAGCCGGAGCAAACAGTCTTGTTGCCAGGACGGACACCGATAACCTGGAGACCTGCCTTGATAACATCAGCAGAAGTACGGGTAGAACCAGAAACGCACCCGTCAGCATCGCCCATGGCAACCAAGCCAGCCCCAAAGAAGGTCGTGTCCTTGGTCATGATTTCGCGGGCTTTATCAACGGTCATGCCCTTCTTTTCACGGCGTTTTGCAAAATAAGCGCACAGCTCATCCATGCGTTCATAGGTTGCAGGATTGATGATTTCAATGCCTTCAAAGGAGACACCCAGTCTCTTGGCATCACGGTTCAGCTGTTCAGGATCCCCAACAAGGATGATCTTGGCAAATCCTTCACGAGCAACAATGGCAGCTGCTTTAAGGGCTCTGTCAGAGTTGTTTTCCGGAAGAACGATTCTCTTTTGAATCGGTTTGACGCGAGATTTCAGATGATCAATAAAAGGCATTCCTAACCACTCCTATTTGTTTTTTGAATGAAGAGCTGGGCGCTCCACTTCTAATTTGACATTATATCACGTTTTGTAGATTTGTGCTTGTCCTTGGGACAATTTTTTCTTGAGGGCTCATAAAATTTTCACTTGTGAGCTCCGCATCGTCTCCAGAGCCGCCCCATGGGAATGAGGCGTAACCCCAGCGCAGCAGTGACTGTCGACAAGGACGGGCACTTCGGGCAGGGCCGCCTTGATGATCAGGGCATTGGAAACAACGCAGATATCCGTGCAAAGGCCCACAAGTTCGACGCTCTCGATGGTATCCCGCACTTTTTCAAGCTTTCCAGCAAGAGCAAGGGAGCCAAAAGCTTCCTTTTCCACTTTTTCCGCGCCAAGCCGTTCCGCCAGATTCTCCAGTTCCGGCACAAGGCGATGACCAGCCGTTCCTTTGATGCAATGCGGCACAGGAAGGATCCTGCCTTCCTGCGTTTTGAGGTAATCAGCCCCATGGGTATCGAGGGTGAAAATGACCGTTCCATCAAAATGGGCGGCTTTTTCTGCCACGCGGGGCACAATGGCCTGGGCTTCCTTGGTACCAAGACTTCCTGAAACAAAATCTTCCTGCATATCGACAACAATCAAGACCTTTTTCTTCATGACCCGTCTCCTCCATGCTTTTGCGCCATTATACCATGGGAACTACAGGTCCTTATGCTGTCTGTCTTGTCACTGTGACGTTTTATTATCCTTTCTTTGGTTCTTCAAACGTCGCTGCCGCCTCCTTAAGGAATTTGCGAATCGTCAAATGCTGGGGACAGACATGCTCGCAGGCACCGCAGAGAATGCAGTCACTGGCCTTTCCTGCATTTGCTGTCACAACATTTTCATAGTAAAAATTGGCATTATGATTGTTGAAGACACGCATGGAATTGAGAAGGGAAAAAATATCTGGAATAGGAATCTTCTTCGGGCAGTGATTTTCTTCGATGCAGTAGCGGCACGCCGTACAAGGGACAGCGTCAAGCTGGCTGAAGACTTCGACAACGCCGTCTAGGGTTCTTTTTTCTTTATCCGTAAGAGGTTTGAAATCCTTCATGAAAGACGTATTGTCCGCCACCTGGGAAAGCGTGCTCATGCCCGATAAAACCATGAAAATTCCCTCATGACCTGCCACGAAACGAATGGCATAGCTTGCGTTTGACGCCTTGGGATAAGCGCCCTGCTGGAGGGTATCGAAAAGATGCTGCGCCTTTGGCGGCAGCTTTACAAGACTCCCGCCCTTAACGGGTTCCATGACAATCACGGGTTTATGAAAGCGGAGACATGTCTCATAAACCCGTCTTGCGTCAACGGCAGTGCTTTCCATATCAATATAGTTCATCTGGATCTGGACAAATTCAACATCCGGGTGATCTCCCAAAATCCGTTCCAAGACCTCTGCCTTATCATGGAAAGAAAGGCCCACATGGCGGATCTTGCCTTCTTTTTTAAGGGCAAAGGCGGTCTCATAAGCATGGCAGCGCTGGAACTTATCATAGTTGCCAAGATTCTGGGCATGCATCAGGTAAAAGTCAAAATAACTGACGCCGCACCATTGAAGCTGTTTTTCAAAAAAAGGCCGGATATCTGATTCTTGATCAAAATAAGGGGCCGTGAGCTTATTGGCAAGAAGGTAGGCTTCCCGCGGGTAGCGGCTCGTCAAGGCCTCGCGGAGCGCTAGTTCCGATTCACCATTAAGATAAGGATGAGCCGTATCAAAGTAATTGAAGCCTTCCGACAGAAAAAGATCCACCATCTTTGAAAAAGCTGCAAGATCAACTTTCTCCCCAATCATGGGAAGACGCATGGCTCCAAAACCAAGTTTTTTCTTCACTTCTGGAAATCCCGTCTGCATTGTCATCCCTCTCTTTCTAAAAGCACCGTTTTCATAAAATAATGCGTCCTCGTTCTTTCTCATTATTTTACAATGGAGAAAATAGAAAAGAAAGAATAAAAAACCATCGAAGGAATGCGAAAAAGGGGTCTCTTCCGAAAGGTACCCTTAAGGAAAAGACCCCATGCCCCGCCTTAGGCGGAATAAGGAACGATATAACACCACGAGGTCACCAAGGGTGAACCCAAAAAGGCTTTATGTTCTTTCAGGCCTTGATTCTAAACGGCAAAGGTGAGCCTCATCTGGTGCCACACGACATTTCCGTGTGTTGAGCCCGAAACCCCCTCATCGACAAAGCCAAAACGGGCATAGTAATGAATCAAGCGTTTCTTACAGGTAAGGACAAGACCTTTGCGGCCTTCCTTACGGGCCTGTTCAATAAAAGCCATAAGGACCTTAGCAGCAAGACCCTGACATTGATAATCTGGATCCGTATCAAGCCCAAAAATCATCTGCCAGGCCCCATTTTCATCATGCATACCTGCCTTTTCATACATTTCATCCGTAAGATTCCTTTCATCCGTCACAAATCCATTGACAAACGAAACCAGACGTGTCCCGTCAAATAAGAGCAGAAAATGATTCGGGTAGACCGCAACCCGGTCCCTTACAGAAGCTTCCGTCGCCGCCTCCAGTTTGGGAAAACAGCGTGCTTCTAGGGCTGCAATGGCCGCAACATCTTCTTTTGTCGCCTTCTTCAGTTCCATATCCAAGTCCTTTCTTACGGGCGTTAGGCCCGTCCTTCTTCTTGTTTCTTCTTCAATATATCGATGATGGTCTTTTCCGTCTCCACCATTCCAGGGGAAGCGATGAGGCCCATATTGCGCAGGGTATCTTCTGCTGTTTTACCATTGATTCCATGGTTACTGAAGATATAGCGACCCCGCATGGCAAGTTCTGCCGATGTGAACGAAAGTTCTACTGCTGTAATGCCCTTCATGATACACCCTTGGTTGCCCCCATCGCAAATCATGCCGGTAATGGAACTTGCCATGTTGCTAATTGCTTTTTGGATTTCGTCATGGCCGCCGCCCATGAGATAGACAAGTCCGCAGGCCGCCCCCGTTCCCGCTGCAATGGCACAGCCGCAGAAGGCCGAGAGTTTCCCCGAATATTCCTTGATGTACATACAAACAAGATAACTAAGGCAAATCGAACGAAGAAGCGCCTCTTCCGTTAAATTCCACACTTGCTGATAGGCATATAGAGGCATAGTTGCCATGATTCCATGGGCCCCTGATCCAGTAATGCTCATAGCAGGAAGATTGAGTCCAATCACACGGGCTTCAATAGCTGCATTGCAAAACAAGTTGGCGGTTCGAATGGCATCCTCCGAAACTAGTTTATTATCATTCATGACTTTTAAAGTCCGTGCAAAAGTTGTCTGTTGATTCCGGAGAGCTTCCTCAGCCAAAGCCCGATTCATGATCACCGCCTCTTTCACAAAGGCGATTTCTTCATAGGGTACGGTCTTTATGTAGTCCAGTATGTCCTCTATGCTGCAGCGATGGATGAAGGGAATTTCATTTTCTTCTGCCTGAGCAAGATTATCCGCTGAATAAATGGTCTTTCCATCTTCTTTTATTTCTACCACATGAGTATGGGCATCGCGAATCACGACTTCCGCCTCATGTTTTTTCCCCATGACTACTGCGCGAATCTCAATACGACTTGTAATGCGATCCATAATGACATCGATGATCCCATTTTTGACAAGCCCTTCAGCTTTCTTGACATCTTCTTCCGTTACACCGTCAAGACAGAGGAGTTCCTTTTGCGGATCTGCCGCAACCAAACCAAGGGCCGCGGCAAAATCGTTTCCTACATGGGTCGTATTAGGGATACCACAAGTAAAAGCATTCTTATATAGCCCGCTCGTCAGGTGAAGGACTACCCTTGTCACTTCTTCAGGCAGATGGTTCCGCGCCAACGCTACAGCAAAGGCAATTGCTGCCGGTTCAGTTACACCTAAAGCAGGTTTCATATCTTCTTTGATCAGTCTCGTCAATGCATGCATAAGGCTTCGATCCTTTCTGAAAGTACAGCCATGATAATACCACAAGGTCATCACAGAAGAAACCCGCAAAAGAGAAATCTCACACTTTTGCGGGTAGGGGGTAAACTATTTGAGACAATCCTTGAGAGATAGGGTCTTGGTTCCATCCTCTAAAATCATGCAAGGAATGCCAAGACGCTGTGTTCCACAAATATCCTTATAAAGTGCATCTGTTTCACGAAGTGTCAAGTATTCCTTAAGTCCGGCATGACTTCCTAAAATGTCAACAAAATCAACTTCATACCCCTTTTCTGCAAGAACATGAAGCGCATAGAGGGTATCAGGACACTGATGACTTCCAATGATTTTGATCTGCATAAAAAACATCTCCTTTCAAGGCTCAGCTTATCTATTCAGAACAGTTGCAGCTATGACATGCTTTTTATCCATCCAATCTTTTCCTTCAACCATGCGGGTAATCATCATAGAAGCAACGGTATCACCACTGGCATTGAGGCAGGTTGCCATAGGATCAACGAGGTACCCAATCGTTGCAATGAGGGGAAAAGCTTCCTGAGGGAACCCGAACAGCGTTACAATAAGAAGTTCCCCAACAAGACCGCCGCCTGGTGCTCCTGATAGAACAAAGGCACTCAAAATGGAAACGATGATGGCTTTGATATAGACATCAACCCCAATAAAAGGAATGTTGAAGATACCAAAAAGGAAGGCAATCTTGACGATGGAGGAAAG
>ENA-OPYT01000048-OPYT01000048.1-human-gut-metagenome-genome-assembly--contig:-NODE-48-length-36826-cov-6.906264_pt1 | contig 36826 bp, 41 predicted proteins | sample MGYA00242636_ERZ504480 | MGnify/ENA primary metagenome ERZ504480 (study PRJEB26092, sample SAMD00036228) | human gut metagenome | host: Homo sapiens | study: EMG produced TPA metagenomics assembly of...
GCGCATTCTTTTATCCCCGTTATGGATTTCTGCAGCAGCTTCGTAAAGAGAATCAGGAGGTCTTGTTTTTTTATCGTCATTATGACGCGGAAAGGGAAAATCGTCTTTATGGTCAGCTTGCGGCCTTGGAAAAAGAGGTCCCTCCTGAGCGTTCTACTTCCCAAATCCTTCAGGCACTGACTCAATGGGGGGAGGCAAGCGGCTGTCGCCTGCTTTTTCTTCGTTCGGGTCCTGTAAAGGAAAAAAATGGCGTCATGGCACAGACTGTCGAGCTTTCTTTAGAAGGAAGCTATTTTGAAATCTTGGTTTTTTTTGAACTCTTTGAGCAAAAAGGACAAGGCATGCACGCGGAGGAAACCCTCTTGAAACGGAGCGAAAAAGGGAATAAGTTGATATTTCAAACTAAAATTGTTCACTTTGCAACGGAAATTGTAACGATATAGAATCATTTCCCTAACGATTGACCAAAATCCCAAATGATGAGATAATAAACAATAGAGCGCTATGCCCTATAAATATTCGTTATATAATGAGTTCCATGTAAGATGGATTGGGCACGGAAAGGCCCACATCGAGGGGAGGATTTATTCTATGTCAATCAGCTGTGTAGCACCGCATGCACAAGGGAAATCAGCAAAGGACCGTATTTTTGGTGCCAGCGAAGCGGCCCAGAATCGGATCAAGGAAATTGGCGCAGATAAGGTCACAAATTCCACGATTGGCGTGATGCTGGATAATGATGGCAATTTTGTTGTACTGCCGACGGTTGCCAAAGTCTATCATAGTTTGTCCGATGCGGAACTGTTTAGATACGCACCTATTACAGGACTCCCGGAATTCCTGGATCTTGTCCAGGGTGCCTGTTTTGGCCAGTCCCGTCCGGATGGCTGCTACACGGCTGCAGTTGCAACCGCTGGCGGCAGCGGTGCCGTCCATCACTGCATCTGGAACTACACGATGCCTGGTGATACGGTGCTTACAAGCGCTTGGTATTGGGGCCCTTACAAGACCATGTGCCGCGATATGAACCGCAATTTTGACACCTATCCCATGGTGACAGAAGACCACCGGTTCAATTTGGAAGGACTTCGGGAAAAAGTACAGGAGCTTCTCAAGAAACAGGACCGTGTCCTTGTCATCATCAACACGCCGGCCCATAATCCGACAGGATTCAGCCTGACGCCGGAAGATATTGAAAATGTGCTTCACATGTTGGAAGATTCCATCAAGGGAACAAATAAAAAGGCTGTCCTTGCCCTTGATGTAGCCTATATTGACTATGCCGGTGAAAGGGAAGAGGTCCGCAAGATCTTCAAGAAGCTCAGCCATTTGCCAGAAAATATTTTTGTCTTGATCTGCTACAGCCTTTCCAAGAGCTTTTCCATGTATGGACAGCGCAGCGGCGCCCTCATCGGTGTTTCTTCCAGCAAGGATCAGATCCAGGAATTCGTGGACGTCAATAAGTTTACGAGCCGCAGCACCTGGTCCAACTGCAACCGCGGTGCCATGGATACGCTTGCCACCATCTACAAGGACAAAAAGCTTCTGGATGATATCCAGAAAGAACGGAACCATTACTATAAGATGATTCAGGAACGGGGCGATGTCTTCACGAGGGAAGCCCAGGAATGCGGCCTCAAGATGATGCCTTATATTTCCGGCTTCTTCCTGTCCATCCCGGCAAAGGATTCGGAGGCAGTCTGCAATAAGCTCCATGAAGACAATATCTTCTGTGTGCCGCTTGCAGCTGGTGTCCGTGTTGGACTTTGCTGTACACCGCTCAGTAAAATCTACGGTATGGCCAAGAAAATCAAGAAAGCCATGGATGCCGTTGGTGAATAAGTTCGTCAAAAGGGGTGTTGCGTGAGGCAGCACCCCTTTTTCCTTAACGCGATAACTTTAGAAGGAGCTGATTCGATGCAACTCGTTGGACCCGATGGAAAACAAAGAAATTATCAAGAAGGTACACCATTAGTGGACATTGCTCCTGACTATCAGGCAGCGTATGATACTCCTATTGCCTTGGGAGTCCTGAACGGACGGGAAGTTCCCTTGCAAATGATTCCTCAGGAAGGGGATCGAATTTGTTTCCTTGATATGAACAGTGTGGAGAGTTATAATACGTACATCAGCACTTTTTTGTTTGTCCTTATTGCTGCCATGAACCGAGCTCGTCCGCAGGTTATGCTGGAAGTGCAGAATACGTTTGGCAATGCACTTTATTGCGACATCAAGAATAAGATTGTCCTCAGCGATTACGACCTGGCCGATGTGGCTGCCGAGATGAAAGCTATGATCCAGGAAAAGACCCCCATCACGCTTTCCTTTAAGAAAAAGCAGGAAGCCTGGTCCTATGTAAAACCTCGTTTTTATTGTGATCAGGCGCCGCTTCTGTCTGCCTTGCCGGATGATGTGGAGATTCCAGTTTATGAACTGGACGGAGTGAGTGCCTATTTCGTGAACCCCCTTTTGCCTCATTTGGGCTATCTTAAGGAATTTGAACTGATCCGAATGGGGTCGGGAATCCTCCTGCGTTATGGAAAAAGGGGACACTATGACCGCCTTGAACCATTTGCTCGCCGGGATAAATTGGCTGCGGTCTATGCCGATTCTGAAAAGATGGGGCAGCGTCTGCATTGTCCGACGGTTGCTGCCCTGAACCAGTTCATCAAACGGGGCAACAGCCGGGAAATCATCCTGGCCTGTGAAGCACAGCATGAAAAAAAGATTGCCCAGATTGCGGATGCCATTGCCAGTGAGGAGCGGGGGGTTCGGTTAGTCCTCATTGCTGGTCCATCCTCATCGGGAAAAACAACTTTTTCCCAGCGTCTGGCCGTTCAGCTGCGCGTCAATGGCATGCGACCCATCCCGATTTCCATGGATAACTATTTCAAGGAACGCAAGGATACGCCGCGTCTTCCTGATGGAAGTTATGATTTTGAATCCTTGGGTGCCCTTGATACGGATCTTTTCAACGAGCAGCTTCACGAGCTTCTTCAAGGAAAAACTGTAACCATTCCTCATTTCAGCTTTCACACGGGGACCCGGAGCTACCGGGACCAAAAGGAACAGTTGGGAGATGACGGTGTCCTTATTGTAGAAGGAATCCATGGTCTCAACGAAGCGGTCTCGTCATCCGTACCGCGCCGGGAAAAGATGAAGATCTACATCAGTGCCCTGACGCCCCTTTCCTTTGATGACTACAACCGGATTCCCACAACGGATATGCGTCTCTTGCGCCGGATGGTGCGGGATTCACTCTTCCGGTCCCACGATGCTATCACAACAATCCAAAATTGGCATAAGGTGAGGGCCGGAGAGGAAAAATATATTTTTCCTTTCAGTGAAGAAGCCGACATCCTCTTTAATACGACCCTTATCTACGAACTGGCAGTCTTCAAGAAGTATGCTTACCCCTTATTGGAACGGATCCAGCCAGATACAGCAGAGTACACGGTGGCATCCAAACTGAAAAGTATGCTGAGTATCGTTGAACCGATTGATGATGAGCCCATTCCCAACAACTCCATCATTCGCGAGTTCATCGGCCATTCTGTATTTGGAGATTTATTGTAAAGGAGAAGGCTCATGTATATTTCTGAACGCACAAAAAAAATCCCCACTTCCCCCATTCGTAAGCTGGCACCAATGGCCAATGCAGCAGAGAAGGCAGGACGCAAGATCTACCATTTGAATATTGGTCAGCCTGATATTGCAACGCCGGACAGCTTCTTTGACGCCGTGAAAAAGTTCCATCCGGCTGTGCTTGAATATGGTAAGTCCCAGGGACAGGAAGGCCTGATCAAGGCTATCCAGAAGTATTACCATGACTGGGGGATGGACTACAATCTAGATGACATCTATGTAACCAATGGCGGCAGCGAAGCCATTGCCTTTGCCGTCATGACGACCTGCGATCCTGGCGACAACATCCTTATGTTTGAACCTTTTTATGCCAACTATAAGAGCTTTGTCGGTGCTTATAATGTTGAAATCAGCGGCGTTCCCACGTCAGCACACGATGGGTACCACCTGCCCAGTGAAGCCGAGATCGAAAAGCACATCAATTCCCGGACGCGGGCCATTCTGATTTCAAACCCAGGAAACCCGACGGGCGTCATTTATACGGAACAGGAAATGGCTCTTATCAGCCGCATCGTCCGCAAACATGACCTTGCCCTTATTGCCGATGAAGTTTATCGTGAATTTGTCTATGATGGCGAATATAAGAGCTTTGGCACCATGCCGGAACTGGCAGAGCACCTTATCATGATCGATTCTGTTTCTAAACGCTACAGTGCGTGTGGGGCCCGGATTGGCTGCGTGATGACCAAGAACAAGGAACTCAGTGCCCAGCTCCTTAAATGCTGCCAGGCACGTCTTTCTGTTTCCCAATTGGATCAGGCCGGGGCAACGGGGCTTTATACGACACCGGCTTCTTATTGGGAAGAGGTGCGCAATGAATATACGCGCCGCCGCGATACCCTGAAGGAAGCCCTCTCTGCTATGCCTGGCGTCATTTCGTCCGAACCGAAAGGGGCTTTTTATGTCATGGTCAAATTGCCTGTTGACAACATCGAAAAGTTTGCCCAATGGCTCCTCACCGATTTTGCCATCGATAATGAAACGGTCATGATTACGCCAGGAAATGGCTTCTATGTATCTTCTCCGGACCGGGGCCGCGACGAATGCCGCATTGCTTACGTCCTCAACTGTGAAGACCTCAAAAAAGCCATGCATATCCTTGCCGAAGGCTTGAAACAGTATCCAGGACGGACTCTGTAAGGCGCATCTGCGTGCCGCAGCATGGCGGGAGCTATGAACACAACCTAAAAAGGCCGTTGTAATAAGGTGGCGGGAAAGAACGCATGATTCTTTTCCGTCCACCCTTTCAATGGCTGCCGCCGGTACTATATGGAAAAAGGCTAATGACAAGAGATCGTTTCCTAAAATCAAGACTTTGATCATGAAAAAAACGGAAGAAAGGGGATTTCTCCACTTTCTTCCGATTTTTTATATAGGGCTGTTTTCATTCCTAAGGGGTACGTGAAATTACGAGCGGCAGATTCCATCCAGCCAATCAAACAGTTCTGACAGGTCATAATCTCCTGCATGACCTTTTCCCCAAGCTACTTCAAAATTAACGTCCTTGCCGCGTTTTTGAAGCAGTAAGGCAAGTTCAGCAGGAATGGCAAGAGCAGTATCCCGATCGAGGCTGCCATGACGGATCCGCCAGTGCGGTGCCGCTTTTCCTTCCTTTTCCTGAAGGAAGGAAACGGGGTTGATCAGGCGTGCTTCCTTATCTGGTACCATGGAGCGAAGGTCCGTGCGATGGTCCATGGAAAAACGGGTGAAGTGGCGCGGCGTGCCGTCCGACGTGCCAAATTCATCATTTTCGGGAGCGGAACTATCCAGTTTATCGAAGGCCGGTGCTGCTTTAAGTCTCGTTGCAAGAAGGGCATAAAGGGATAGATCCATATCAACGACTTTTCCATCGCTTACTTGAATCCAATCCGTTTTTGACACGTTGACGCCTTGGTCCAGTGCCTTTTGGGCCGACGCCATATAAAGACCTTTGATATAGTCTTTAAAAGAACCGTTTCCTTCGGCGTCAAGCAAGAGCTTTCCATAGTCCTTGGTTTCAAGTCCCAGCGCGTTGACATAGGCTGGATAGGCGGCTTTCAGTTCTTTGGAAATAGCTTGTTCCGTTTCTGTCATGGAATGCTCGGTCAGGCTTTCCTGCGGCGCATGAAGGGGACGGTCACTGGGTGCTGCCTGAGTGGGCCCCTGCTGCTGAAAGTAGGTGTTGACGCCGCTGAAGATCCACTCATAGGCCATGTCGGCATGGGATAGATCCGTTATGGGACAATAGACGCTCGCCGCAAAAATATCATCCCGTTCCTTGGCTGCGCCAATTTCTTTGAGATAAGGCTCATAGGCATCGCTATTTCCCGTCGCGCCCAATAGGGCAGAAAGCGCTCCCCCTGCGCTGGTTCCATTTGCAATGATCCGCTGGGTATCGCCCGCGGGCAGGCGGTCCCTGTTATGCCGCAAATAGCGGACCGCGGCTTTGTAGTCCACGATGAGTGCCGGCGCCTTTCCTACATACGTGTTTTCACTATTTGTAGTAGTGCGGCCCCGTATGGCGGGAGCTGCAACTACATAACCGCGAGATAGGGCATAAAGGACGGCGTTTGGACCGGTTCCTTCGCGATTTGTCTCACTAGGAGCCTGGATTTTGCCAGGCATATAGCCGCCCACCCCGTTTGGCATGAAAATGGGGGCTGTTTTTGCACTGTAGCCATTGATGCGGCCGCCTTCCAGATAGGCGGCAGGAATGTAGAGGGTCAGGCTCTCTGATTCAGCCGCCTTGGGATGGCTGACATAGACTCGGTTTTCGTAGGCATAGAATGGAACGGCTTTGCCATTTACCGTGAGGGTTTCCTTGCGGTCTGGTTTAGGGATAAAAGTAAGATCATAGCGCTGATTTTTCGCGTCAGGCCGCTTTTGCGCGGTAAGGACTGTAGGCATTATTTGTTCGGAACAGATAGCTTCCTTTGCGGCAGCCACGCTGGCAGTCCCAATAAGAAGGCTCAAGCCTCCTAAGAGAACGGCTTTTTTTGATATCATCAAGGTCACTCCTTTTTGCGTATGGATTAAAGCGCAGTTTTTTTATCCGTTCCTATTGTAGAAGGGAATGTAGGGGTTGTCAAAGGACGGAAGCAGCGTCCTTTTGCAATGAAAAAGAAGAATGGCAGGGGACCCTCCGTTGCCTGACTCTTGGTCTTTAGTATATAATGAAGAACATGAAATTTTGATGAATAGGAAGGGAGAGACCCCCATGCCAAGTAGTTTTGCTCAATTTGCGATTGCGCCTTCTCTTGTTGAACGACTCCATCAGACTGGAAAGGATATTCCGACGCCTGTGCAGGAACGCGCCATCCCCGCCCTTTTGCAGGGACGGGACGTCATTTGCCGCGCCCAGACGGGGGTGGGGAAGACCCTTTCCTTTGTCGTGCCTCTTTTTACAAAAATTACGGAAGTAAAGACCTTCGTCCAGGCCCTCATTCTTTCCCCGACAAGGGAGCTGGCCCAGCAGACGGCAGGTGAAATCAAGAAGCTTGCTGACGGCACGCCAGTCCGCGTCCTTGCCGTGAGCGGCGGCAAGGACTATGACGAAGAACGGCGGAAACTGGGCAATAAGGCCAACGTCCTTGTGGGGACGCCAGGTCGCCTCTTGGACCACTTGCGCAAGGGCAACACGAGCCTTGGCGGCATAACTTACCTTGTCCTTGACGAAGTGGACGAAATGCTGCGCCAAGGCTTTGGCGAGGATATTGAAACCTTGCTGTCCCTTATGCCCCAGCCCCATCAGACCATGATGTGCTCGGCAACCCTTGATGAAGAAGTGCGGAAACTTGGCAAGATGATCACCAAGAATCCCCGCCTCATTGACATCGATCCCAAGGAAGCGACGGCATCGACCATCCACCAGGTCTGCATCAAAGTAAGTGAGGACCATAAGGAAGAAGCCCTCCAAACCATCATTGATCGCTGCAATCCCTTCCTCATGCTCGTTTTCTGCAAGAGCAAGGAACGAGCTATCGAGGTCTACGACTGGCTCTATGGCAAAGGCTTCAATGCCGATGTCCTTCACGGCGATATGTCCCAGCAGAAACGGCGCCAAGCTATGGAACGCTTCCGTAAGGCCAAGACCCAGATCCTTGTGGCAAGCGATATTGCCGCCCGCGGTCTTGATGTGGAAGGCGTGACCCAGGTCGTGAACTTTGATATTCCCCATGACCCTGATTGGTACGTCCATCGCATTGGCAGAACGGGACGGGCCGGCAACGAAGGGGAGGCCATCACCTTTTATACAGCTGATGAGACTCGCTGGCTGACCCATCTTGAAGATAAGCTCGGCATCACCTTGGAGCGGCAGAACCTTGCCGGTGAAAAGGTGCGGCGGACCGTAAAGCCCGTGCGCCCCAAGAAAAAGCGGCTCCCTAAACGCGGCAAGAGTGCCGTCGGGTCCAACAAACGGGGAACAAAATACGCCGAAGCTTCGCGCAAACAGAAGAAGTGACGGCTTATGCACGGTCAAAAAATCCCCGCATGGAGGGAGAAATGTGCTATAATGAAGATTATATGTTTTCAGATTTAGATAAGAGGTGCTTCCATGGATAAAGAAGTTCGCGTACGATTTGCCCCGAGTCCAACGGGATATTTGCATATTGGCGGTGCCAGAACGGCCCTTTTCAACTGGCTTTTTGCGAGAAGCCAAGGCGGCAAGCTGGTCCTTCGTATTGAAGATACGGATCAGGACCGCTTGAAGGAAGATTCCGTCTCCCAGATCATTACGAGCTTGAAGTGGCTGGGGCTTAGTTGGGATGAAGGCCCTGAGGTGGGCGGCCCTGTCGGTCCGTACTTCCAGTCCGAACGGTTTGATATCTACCGCAAATATTGCCAGCAGCTTATTGATGAAGGAAAGGCCTACTACTGCTTCTGCTCGGCCGAAGACTTAGCGGAGCAGCGTGAAAAGCAGCGTGCCTTGAAACAGCCCTTCCACTATGCTAGGACCTGCCGCGACATTCCGCCAGAAGAGGCCAAGAAGCGTGTCGAAAATGGCGAATCCTATTCGGTCCGCATCAAGGTGCCTCTCGAAGGAACGATTGGCTTCCATGATATGATCCATGGCGATATCCAGTTTGATGTGAACCAATACGATGATTTTGTCATCATGAAGAGCAGCGGTATCCCAACCTATAACTTTGCCGTTGTCGTTGATGATCATCTCATGGGCATGACCCATGTCCTGCGCGCCGAAGAACATGTCTCCAACACGCCGAAACAGCTCTTTATCTATCAGGCACTGGGCTGGGAAGCCCCTCAATTCGGTCATATGCCCATGATCCTTGCACCGGATCGGAGCAAACTCAGTAAACGCCACGGAGCAACGAGCGTTGAAGAATTCCGCAGCCAAGGTTATCTTCCAGAAGCTATCATAAACTATCTGACCCTTTTGGGCTGGGCGCCTGGCAATGACGAAGAAATCTTCTCTCTCGAAGATACGGTGAAGGTCTTTGACTTCAGCAAGATGAGCCAGAAAGCAGCTGTCTATGACGTGAAGAAACTGACCTGGATGAACGGTCAGTATCTTTCCAGCCTGCCTCTTGACCGCATCGTTGAAGCTGCCATTCCTTTCTTCAAGGAAAAGGGCCTTGTCGATGATGCCTATCTTGCAGCCCATAAGGACTATTTTGCTCACCTTGTCGATGTGGTTCGCGTCCGTGTCAAGACCCTTGCCGAAGTGGCCGATGCGTCGACGTATTTCTTTAAGGACCTCGACGGCTACGAAGAAAAGGGCGTCGAAAAGCATTTCAAACCGGGAAACGCATCCCTTCTTAGGAAATGCCACGACAAGCTGGCCGCTCTTCCTGTCTTTGACCTTGCGATGACTGAACAGGCCTACCATGAAATTGCGGATGAAATGGGTATTTCCTTTGGAAAGGTCATTCATCCGACGCGTCTTGCCCTGACGGGCCGCACCTTCAGCCCGGGCATGTTCGATGTCATGGTTCTTCTTGGTCGTGAAAAGACCTTGGAACGCTTGGAAAAGGCCATCGCCTTCATTGAAAATAAATAGGAGCACCCGTGGAACCCATCCTTACCATTGATATTGGCGGTACAGCCATTAAGTTTGGGGTTGCAGATGAAACAGGCAGGTTTCTCCAAAAGGGGAGCCTGCCTACCCGTATTCGGGAAAAAGGGGTGGACGCCTTCCTCGCAGATCTCCTTTCCCTTGTGCGGCGCGTCAGAAATGCATTCCCCATTACTGGGATTGCCGTTTCCCTTGCAGGCATTGTAAACGGCGATACGGGAGAACTGCTCCTTCCAAGCCAGTTTTTTCCCGGCCTTCACCGCATGAACCTTGTGGATTTCCTTGAAAAGGAAACAGGCCTTCCTGCTCTTTGTGAAAATGACGTCAACTGCGCGGCCCTTGCTGAATACTGGCAAGGCGCTGGCAAAGGAGCTCATATGCTGCTGTGCATGACTCTCGGAACGGGGATTGGCGGTGCTTTGGTCCATGAAGGCAGGCTTTACCGCGGCGCGTCCTACGCGGCTGGTGAAGTGGGGCAGGCCTATTTGGGGTCTTCTGAGACGTGGGAGAACTGGGCCAGCGTTTCAGCTCTTCTCACGGCGGCGGAGATAAAGCGGGGCCTTACGCTCGGATCCCTTACGGGGCAGGAATTTTTTGCCTTTGTGGAAAAAGGGGAGGAGATGGAGACACATCTCCTGCGCGAATGGGTGGACCGCTGGATGGTGGGCATCGTGTCCCTGGCGTGGATCGTAAATCCGGACCGTATCGTTATTGGCGGCGGAATCTCGGCCCAAAGGAAGCTCCTCATGCCCTATCTCAAGGCGGCCTTTGACGCCAAGATGCCGGCCATTTTAACGCCTCATACGACCCTTTCCCTGGCCCAATTCCAAAACGACGCGGGCATGCTGGGCGCCCTCTATCTCTACCAGCAGCGCCGCCAGGAAGGGAAAAATGATTTGACATTCTAAAGGATAGTCACTATAATATTAGGGTATCACTTTGAGATTGTGTCGTTAGCCCCGATGCGATTGATAAGACTCATCACTGGATACGACAATTGATTGAGTTTTTATTTAGGAGGAATCAGGATGAAAACATATATGGCAACCCCGTCTACCATTGAACGCAAATGGTACGTAGTGGATGCTGCCGATAAGACCCTCGGCCGTCTTGCTGCCGAAGTCGCAAAGGTGCTCCGCGGTAAACATAAACCAACTTTCACGCCCCATATGGACACGGGGGATCATGTCATCATCATCAATGCTGACAAGGTCCGTCTGACGGGCAAGAAACTGGTCCAGAAAGTTTACTTCCGTCACTCCGGTTATCTGGGCGGCGATAAATATACTAAAGCAGGCGATATGCTTGCCAAGAATCCGGTCAGAATGGTTGAATTGGCCGTTCGCGGAATGGTTCCCCACAATCGTCTGGGCAGCCAAATCATTAAAAAACTGCATGTATACGCTGGTTCTGAACATCCTCATGCTGCACAAAAGCCTGAAGTTCTGACCATCGATATTCGCTAAGAGGAGAGGAGAACTAGACAATGGCAAAAGTTACTTATGATGCAACTGGCAGCCGCAAGAGCTCTGTCGCTCGTGTTCGCCTTGTTCCGGGCGAAGGCAAGATCGTAATCAACGGCCGCGAATTGAGTGAATATTTCAGCCTCAAGACCCTCGAACTGGTTGTTCGTCAACCGCTCGAAACGACTGAAACCCTGGGTAAATATGATGTTACGGCTAACGTCGTCGGCGGCGGTATCGCTGGCCAGGCTGGCGCTGTCCGTCACGGTATTGCCCGTGCCCTTCTGAAAGTTGACGGAGATTACCGTCCCCTTCTGAAAAAAGCTGGTCTCCTGACCCGTGACCCGCGCGAGAAGGAACGTCGTAAATACGGCTTGAAGAAAGCTCGTAAGGCTTCCCAGTTCTCCAAGAGATAAAGAGCCTTACAAACCATTGCAAGTTTATGCAAGAGAAAAAGCGCATCCCAAGATGGGATGCGCTTTTTTTATTGCAAAATTGTTTAAAACCAACAAAAATTAGCTGCGCAATTTTCTATAGCGTACAAATAATTAAATCCGGTTAATGGCCGCAACTCGCTGAGTCATAGCTTTGTGAGTATAAATCCGGTTCGTGATATCCTTGGAAGAGTAACCAAGGATAAGCTATCTTATTTTAAGGTCCACTTCGGCGTTACTGAGAAGTGTCATATTGGTATAGAGCATGCTCATATTATTTTGATAACTCAGGGGGATACTTGGAAATTTGGTCCCGAACAGAACCAAATGATGGGTATCACCATGGAAGTGTTACCTATATGCAGGAACTGCCGAAGTATACCGATGATCTTGTGAACTGGGTGCGGCGCAGCAAGGAAAACATTTCCGATGAGGAAAAGAAAGCATTGCTGAAGGCCATCCGAAAAGTAAAGGGACAGGCCGATGGATTAAGACCCGATACAACCGCCTACAATCACTTTAGAACGTCTTTATATGAGCTCCTCGAAAAAGTAGACGAGGGAAACAAAAAATCCATTGAGAGAGCCATCCAGACGGCTGTAGAGGAAAAAAGCCGGTACGTTGCTGAAAATTGCCCGGACGGAAGTGGCCAGGGCCCGTTACGATGCATTCATAGCCCGCTACGGAGAAGATGAAGACGTGGTGGCCTACCAGTGGAAGCTAGGAAGTCGGCATCCGGCGGAAGACATTTGTGATATGTACGCTGAGGTGGACCTGTACGGCCTAGGGAAGGGCGTTTTCCCAAAGGACGCCGCTCCGGTGAATCCGGCTCATCCCCATTGCCTGTGCCACTATGCACCGGTATATGAGTCAGAGCTGGAAGGGAAGAAACGGTCCAACAACGTGGAAGCTGGCGGCAATGCCTGGCTGAAAAAACAGTCCCTCAGCGTCCAGGAGAAAATCCTAGGCGTTAAAGGGCGGGAGGAATGGAAGGCCGGCAGGGCTGGTTGGATGGAGAAGGCAAGGAACTTCGAGATATGGGGGATAAAGGAGAGCCGCCTTTTCCGTGTGTTGGAGAGAAGGAAGAAAAACACGCCTGATTTCTCGGGTTTTAAGGTATTGATGAAGATGAAGTCAGTAAAGGAAATCTGCAGAAAATACGACTTGAAAACGCATGAAATTTCATATAAGATACAGTTAGATAAAGGGAGTATAAGAGGCGGATATTATGGATCCTCAGACCCTAGGTATATTGGCCGGGTAGACTTGTTCCCCAATGCGTTCAGGGATGAAGATGAATTGCTCAAAACAATAATTCATGAGAATTGTCACGTGTTGCAATTTAAGAAATACGGATCAATTTATGTGCAACATCATATGGACAGAATGGAAGTCGTAGCAAGACGTTTTGAAAGCTTTTTCTTTTATGTAAAAAGGCTAGGAGAGGATAAGAAATGAAATGGGTTGATGAAATGGTACAACTCAATGATGGAGTGCCTCATGTCAAATGTCCTCTTTGTGGTAAAGAGAACCTTGATTACGGATTTATTTTCATGAGTAAAGAGGATAATATAGGAATTTCGGCCGTTTGGTGCAACGATTGTAACCGTGGCAAGGTGCTAAGTCGCACTTAGTCCAATGCCAAACACCAAAGTAATTGAAGATCTTCCAAAGCACATTTGAGTTTACGTATTAATATTGCAAGCCCCCTGTTTTCAAACAGCAGGGGCTTTTTTTGATGCCTGAAAGGAGGCACAATGTGAAACCAGGAGAACCTTTTGTTTTGTGCGATAAATATACGAAACTCCAGGTAAAAAAAGAAGATGGTACAACCGTTGCCGCTATTACAACAGACGATTGGGACATGGCTGACGGTTATACCATCGTACTGATTCCTAATTACGAATACAAAGATTAACCTTTAGGAGGAAAAGGGTCATTGCCGTGACTATCTTTATGAGAAATCTGACCATTTCTATTATGAATCACGAGTTTTGACCCTTGATTGCGAGCTATTTTGCGACCAAAATCAGTAGCGTCTGATTTTCTGCTGAAAGTCTTAGTTACTTTTGCATTGTGTTCGCTTAACAGCCCAGTTCCCATTGAGAGGAACAACATGCTGGTTTTTACCCATTCTTATTACCTCCTTTCTTAAGGAGATTACAACAAAACATTTTTCTAAGAGCAGACCTTGTGGCCTGCTTTTTTATTACCCTGATAGCTTCGGCCAGGCGCCGATCTATATACATCAAATTGCCCCAGGCGGGCAGGGTAAGCCCGGCTCATCCCCACTGTCCGTGCCTTTACGCACCGGTCTATAAAAGCAAGCTCAAAGCAAGAAACGGTCTGACGATGTGGAAGCTAGCGGCAATGCCTGGCTGAAGAATCAGTCTCTCAGCGTCCAGGGAAAAATTCTAGGCGTCAAAGTGCGGGAGGAATGGAAGGCCGGCAGGGCTGGATGGAGAAGGCAAGAAACTTTGAAACCGAGGGGCTAAAAGAATCAAGATTGACCAAAGAATGATAAAAATGACCCCAAAGGTAAACGTCGCATGGCGCACGCAGATCTTTACTATCGTGAAATTATCAACAACGGGAAGGAAGCATGTAGCGGAAAAAATTCAAAGAACACGGAATTGACCATTCGTTTTATTGGGGCAGTTTATGATCATGTTTTTGTAAGTAAACATGTTCCCAGTGATGGATATCGGACTTTTGGTAAAAGTTACGATATGGCGGTCTCTTTCCAAAGGTTATTGACGAATCAATCCACAAAGGCCGATTTAGTGCTTTTACGGCATGAGCATATTGAAAGCGCAATAGAAAAAAAGGTACAATTAAAAAATCACAAAAGCGCATAGTATGGCTGAACGGAAGTATAGTTACAATCAGGCTTTGAAAAAGGCGGGGAAGATGATTACTTTAATTCTTGATGGGGGTTTAGGTGATGAACTGATTTATTGTTATTCTCCTGATCCTGTAAAAAAGTGGCTTGGTTGCGTTCAATCGCAATAATGGAGAATGGCGATATATAAAAAAAATTGAGGATTTGCCGGATGCTTATACAGAAATGCTTGTAAATGCAGCGAGTAAGGTTATGAACGCCACACAAATTCTTCAGAATTTTGCGGTTGGTTTTTTTGTTAGCGTGACGGAGCCCTTTGCCGTGAGCAGAGGGCTTTTCTTATGCCCGAAAAGGAGAGAAAAACATGAAAAAGGATGAACCCATTCCTGACAACAAGAGCACCGGAAGCGATGCTCATCGAAAAGGCCAGTGCGCCTGGCATTCGGCTGCATAGGCACCGTCCTTAGGCGGGTTCGGTACTTGCCATACAAAGGCATCAGCTCTCCGCAGTGAGGACAGAGGAAATCGGTATGGCGTTTCTGGCTGGTGACTACCCATTCCGTGGAATCGGCTAAAGAATCTTCGGGTGCCAGACAAGGTAATCGGGGTCTTGGCAAAACAGGTCTGCTTGAATAATCTATTGGATAGAGGATTGCTCAATTCTCCTTTATTTTGGCTTGGTTACCTTATATTTTGGGGAATTTGATGTTTTTTTCAATATCTATTTGTCTACGACCTCGCAAGTTTAAACGAAGATCCATTTACTGAAGAACACCATAGGAAAATCGAGACCTGTAAATGAAACTTGTCCTCTTCCATTGACCCAGCTCGGGTAACAATAATATAATGGTAAGTCATGGAGGTTACTATGGACCCAATTATCGAAACAAGAGCGCTCACTCATACGTATGTGGATGGGCAAAATGAAGAAATGATAGCTCTGGATGGCATCAGTTTATCTATCATGCCTGGTGAGTTTGTAGCCATCATTGGCACCAATGGGAGCGGTAAGTCAACGTTGGCTCGTCATTTCAATGCCCTTTTGACGCCGACGAAGGGAACCTGTTTGGTAGGCGGCCTTGATACGTCTGTTGAGGAAAACCTTTGGCAGGTACGTCAGACCGTAGGAATGGTTTTCCAGAATCCAGATAACCAGATTGTTGCAGCTGTCGTCGAAGAAGATGTGGCCTTTGGCCTTGAAAACATTGGAGTGCCGGGACCAGAAATCCGGCCTCGAGTGGAAAAGGCTCTTACTGATGTGGGCATGCTTTCTTACGCTAAGCACGCACCGCATCGCTTGTCGGGCGGACAAAAGCAGCGCATCGCGATTGCCGGCGTTGTCGCTCTTGAACCCCAATGCATTGTCTTTGACGAGCCAACAGCCATGCTCGATCCGAAAGGACGCAAGGATATTGTCGATACGGTACTTCATCTTAATAAGGACAAAGGCATTACCATTGTCTATATTACGCACAAGATGGAAGAAGCCATTTTGGCGGACCGCGTCATTGCCATGAAGGACGGACATATTGAGCTTATGGGGTCACCGAAGGAAGTCTTTACCCAGGTAGACCGGATCCGTGCCTTGGGCCTTGAATGTCCCCTTGCGGCGGAAGTGGCATCGGCTCTTAAAAAAGGCGGCCGCGACTTGCCGAAAATCCTGACCCATAAGGAGCTGTGTGAAGCATTATGTCCATCGAAGTAGATCATATTTCCTATACCTATATGGCCCATACGGCTCTTGAGAACAAGGCCCTCGATGATGTGTCCTTTACGGTGGATAAGGGCGAATTCGTGGCTCTTATTGGTCATACGGGAAGCGGCAAGTCAACCTTGGCAGAGCATTTGAACGGCCTTCTTCACCCCGATACGGGCGAGGTCCGCGTCGATGGGGTGGACCTTGCAGGAAAGGATGCCGCGGCAAAAGCAGCCCGCGGCAAGGTCGGCATGGTTTTCCAGTATCCGGAACATCAGCTCTTTGCCGAAACCATCTATGAAGATATTGCCTTTGGGCCCCGCAACCAGAAAAAAAGTGAAGATGAGGTGGAAGCGTCTGTGCGGCGCGCCATGGCCTTTGTTGACCTAGATTTTGGTACGTTTTCTCAGCGTTCTCCCTTTCAGCTTTCAGGCGGACAGATGCGCCGCGTCGCGATTGCTGGCGTCGTTGCCATGGAACCGGATTACCTGATCATGGATGAGCCCAGTGCCGGTCTTGATCCTGTGAGCCGGGACAACATTTTTTCCCAGCTGATGAAAATCTTCGAAAAGCGCCAAATGGGTGTCATTCTCATTACCCATTCCATGGAGGAAGCGGCCCAGTACGCCAGCCGCGTCCTTGTCATGAGCGGCGGCAAACTTCATTTGGACGGGCCCAGCCGCGATATCTTTACAACGGAAGGAAAGACCCTCCAGAGACTTTCCATGGATGTGCCGGAAAGCGTCAAGCTTGCCCAGGAGCTCCGTGAGAATGGCCTTCCCCTTGAGGGAACCCCGCTTACGAAAAAAGAGCTCATCAGGGCCATTCAAAAAGCAAAGGGGTGGAAGGTATGCTGACAGAAATTACGTTGGGACAGTACTATCCCGGGTCGTCGCCCATCCATCACCTTGATCCGAGGACCAAGATCCTGGGCGTCCTGTTTTATATGGTCATGGTTTTTTTGGCATCCGATCCGCTAGGATATGGGCTCTTAATTGCCTTTTTGGTCCTTGCCGCGGGTCTTGCTAAACTGCCGCCCGGTCTTCTGCTGAAATCCATCAAACCCCTCTGGGTCATCATTCTTTTAACCCTCTTGATCCACTTTTTTACCGATCCTGGTGAAGTGCTCTGGCACTGGAAGTTCTTGAGTCTCACTAAGGAAGGCATCATCATGGGCGTCAAGATGTCTCTTCGTCTGGTCCTGCTCCTTCTTGTCTCGAGCCTCATGACCTTTACGACATCGCCTATTGTCCTTACGGACGGTATTGAAAGCCTGCTGCGGCCCTTCCGCCGCATTGGCGTGCCCGCCCATGAACTTGCCATGATGATGACTATTGCCCTGCGCTTCATTCCGACCCTTCTAGAGGAAACGGACCGCATCATGAAAGCGCAGATGTCCCGCGGCGCTGATTTTTCATCAGGCAATCTCGTTCAGCGAGCAAAGAATCTGCTGCCGATCCTGATTCCTCTTTTTATTTCCTCTTTCCGACGGGCCGATGAGCTCGCCCTTGCCATGGAAGCGCGCTGCTACCATGGTGGGGAGGGACGGACCCGGATGCATGAACTTGTTTACGGGAAACGGGATGGCGCTGCCCTTGCCGTCATGCTGATTCTCTTTATCGTTCTTGTGTACCTGCGCTGGGGGATGAGCGCATGAAAAAGACCATCATGGCTGTGGTTGCCTACGATGGCACCAATTACCAAGGGTTCCAGCGCCAAAAGGACTATGGTGTCGGTGTCCAGCAAGTCCTTGAAAAGGCGCTTTCCACGGCCCTTCATGAGGACATTTCCATCAAGGCCGCAGGCCGTACGGACGCGGGGGTCCATGCCTTGGGCCAGGTCATTTCCTTTGAAACGTCGTCACCCATTCCTCCGGAGAATTATCGGCGTGCCCTGCAGCATCTCCTGCCGCCTGATATCGCCATTCGTGAAGCCTTTATAAAGCCTGACGGCTTCCATGCCCGTTTTGACGCTCTTGATAAGACGTATCGCTATACCGTCCTTTATGCGCCTCTGCCGGATCCCTGCGCGCGGCGCTATGCTTGGGAAGTGCGGTCGTCCCTGACGCTTGCTGCCATGAATGAGGCGGCTGCCCTTCTAGTGGGGACCCATGATTTTTCTTCCTTTAAGAACCAAGGCAGCGAAAAGACGTCGCCTGTAAGGACCCTTTATGAGGCCTATTGGACGCAGGAAAAGGAACGCTTCACCTTTACGATTCGGGGTGATGGCTTCCTCTACCGAATGGTGCGGAACATCGTCGGATGCCTTGTGAAAGTGGGGACGGGGGAGTGGACCGTCGCTGACTTTGCGGCTGTCATGGCGGCCAAGGACCGGAAAAAAGCCGGCGTGGCGGCGCCTGCCTGTGGATTATCCCTGGTTCACGTATCCTACCCGGAAGAGACTGCAGAGAGATAAGAACTTTCTTTGCAGTCTTTTTTGCTATATCTTAAAGTTATGGATTCATTATCTTTTATTGTATTTTTAAACGTGGGATGCCCTTGGTATACTAGGTGGTGGGTTCTTATAGAAGGGTAAGGAGATCTATCGATATACCATCGATTGTATTTTCTGTTAGGCTTTAGTAAAATAGGAATTCAAAAAAGAAACTTGGAGGAGGCTGTTTATTTTGATTTTTGGGAAGCATCAAGTGGCCCTAGGTGTCCTGGGGATGCTTATTATGGGGCGTGCCCTGCCAGTATGGGCAGCTGAAACTGCTGATGGGAACGTGCAGGAAATTGTCATTACGGCAAACCGGATGGAAAATAAGAAGGTTGATACACCGGCCAATGTGAGCCTTGTTTCCAGTGAAGACCTGACGAACTGGAACAGCCGTTCCGTTGCCGACGCCCTTGAAAACGTACCGGGCGTACGGGTTGTACGAAACGGTCTTGGCACCAATGGAGCGAATGTATATCTTAATGGGGAAGAACGGGTCCTTTTCCTCGTGGATGGCCGCCGCGTCAATACCAGTATGGGGAATACGTCGACGCGGGAGACCTTTGATGCCAATACGCTGCCGCCTGTGGATCTGATCGATCATATTGAAATCGTCAAGGACGGTGCTTCCACCGTATATGGGGCTGACGCCGTGGGCGGTGTCATCAATATCATCACCAAATCCCCGGAAAAGGTTTCGGGCAAGGTCCATGTGGGCTACGGCTCCTGGGGCAACCAGCAGTGGGGCTTTGATGTAGGCGGTAAGGAAGGAAAGACCGGTCTTGTTGTGGCAGGAAATAGGGAAAAAGTCTCCTACCTCAAATATAAGGACACGAACGGCGATACCAAGAAATGGCCCGGTCAGTCCAACTACACGCAGGACAGCATGTCCCTCAAACTGACCCAGGACTTCACTGACCAGGATGGCCTCACTTTTACCTATGATTATTCCGATCTCGATGGGTTCAGCCCCTATTCTGTTGTAGATTATTACAGTTCCTCTTTTGTGACGAAAAAGACCAATAACGTAAGCCTTATGTATGACTGGAACCGCAATGAAAAAAACAGCGGTTTCCTGCGGGCTTACCGGAACTACAACCACTATTATAACTACGGTCATATGTACGAAATGGACTGGGCCGTAGAAGGACAGCAGAACGTGGCCCTTTCCGATACGAACCGTCTCCTTGCTGGGGCCGAGTTCCGTCATGCCAGCGTCAACAATACGGACTTTTATGACGAGAAAAAAGCTATGAAAATCGTTCCCTTTATCTCCAAGATCAATGGGAATTGGCACCGACGTGGCAGCTCAATACGGGCCTTCGCTATGACAACTATCACAATCTGGCAAGCCGCACAACAGGAAGCGCTGCTATCAATAAGAAGTTTGATGAAGATAGCCATGCCTATTTCGCGTGGAATCAGGTCTTCAAGGTCCCGAATATGGATGACCTCTATTACTGGTCTTCTTGGGGCAATGGCGCTGGTTATTTTGCCAATCCTAACCTTAGGCCGGAAACGGGCAATGTCTATACCTTGGGCTGGGACTTCAAATCCTCTCCGTCAACGGATTGGCATGTGAGCGCCTTCTACAGCAATCTCCATGATGCGATTCGCTGGGTCACAGATGACTATATGGCCTATCATACACTCAATGTAAGACGCGAAAAGAAACAAGGCTTTGAAGTTTCGGCAACGCATAAACTGAATGACCATTGGGACCTCAATGCATCCTATACGTATGTGAAGGTCCGTAAGGATGAAAGCGGCGACGGCTATGTCCGCGACCTTAACTATGCGCCCAACTATTATCAGTTCGGTGCCCGCTACCATGATGATGCGTGGAACGTGAACCTTGTGGGCCGTGCAGCAAATGGCCTATCTGGACAGCGCTATGGGGAAAATCGCTATCTTACGCTGGACCTCAATGCCCGCTATACCTTTGATAAGCACTGGACGGGCTTTGCCACGATCTATAACCTCAATAATGCTGCCTATGCGGAAATGGGCGGTGCCCTAAACGGTCAGGACCGCTATCCTATGCCGGGCCGCCGCGTCATCGTTGGGGCAGAATATAAGTTCTAAAATAGGCCAAATCCTCCTTACAGGAAGGGCCAACCATGATATAATAAGGGAACCGCTTACGGGCGGTTCCTTTATTGCTTACCATGAAAGGAGGCGTCTCATGAAAAGAAAGCCTGCGCTTTTATTGTGCGTCCTCTTCCTTTTTCTCTTGCTGCTGACGAGCTGCGGCAAAAGCACTACAGAAGGCGCTTATTCGGCGGTGGATGCCCGGGGAAAGACCGTTTCCCTTTCCCACGAGCCGCGGCGCATCCTGACAGACTCCCTGCACCTTGACGAGACGCTCCTTACGGTTGTTCCTAAAAGCCATCTTGCAGGGGCCTATTATCTTGACGGCGAGCCCGGTCTTTCCTTTATTGCCAAGGAAACAGAAACGCTCACAAAGGTGCGGGAGTATACGCCGGAACGCATTGCTGCCTTACAGCCTGATGTCTTTGTCGTGTCAGACTGGTCAGACCCTCTGCTTGTAAAAAAAGTAGAAGAAATGGGGATTCCTGTTTTTTTCTGCCACGGACCTGTTACGGTCGCCCAGATTGAGGATAATGTGCGCCTCCTTGCCCTTTTGACGCGGCAGGAAATCGTGGGCCGTAAGGTCATTGCCAGAATGGAGCGCGAACTGGACGAGATTGAAGAGGTTACTGCAAGCCAAAAAGGCCGCAAACCGGTGGGCATCCTCCTTTCTCTCATGAGCCAGTACGGTGGGGCAGGGTCCCTTTACGATGAATTGGCCGCTCGCGGCGGCTGGGTTAACGGTCTTAGTAAGGGAGGATTGAAAAACGGGATGCCTTTATCGAAGGAAGCTATCCTTGCAGCGCGGCCTGACTTTTTTCTCGTCTCTGACCCCTATCCGTCTGAATATGAGGACTATGAGCATTTTTTGCAAGGCTTTTTCGCTGATCCCTTTTACGCATCCTTGAGGGACTCTGTACGGATGGAACGACTGGCCGATCGTTACGTCTATGATGCATCGCCTATGGCGGTTTACGGCATCAAGAAAATGAGCAATCACGCCTATGGCAAGATTCTTTTTCCTGACGAACCGGAAGAACTCCTGAAAGGATATGAACCATGATCGACCTTATCGATGTGACGGCAGGCTACAGGAATCGGCCTATAATCAAGAACTTTTCCCTTCGGTTGGAACGGGGCAATTTTGTCGTCCTCATTGGCCCCAATGGGGCGGGAAAAAGTACGCTGCTGCGGGTTATGGCAGGCCTTTTGCCGATCAACCGCGGAATGCGCCATCTTGACGGAAAGGATTATGAACGTTATTCACGGCGTCTTTTTTCCCAGCGCGTGACCTATCTTCCCCAAGACCGGAACCTGTCCCTTCCTTATACGGCCGGGGAAATCGTCCTTTTTGGTGCCTATGCCCGTCATGGGCTTTGGGAAACGCTGGGTGAATCGGAACAGCGTAGGGCTCGTGAGGCCCTCAAACAGGTCGGGGCAGCTGCCCTTTTTGATCGGCCGGTGACAGAACTATCCGGTGGAGAGCGGCAGCGCGTCCTTCTGGCCCGCTCTCTTTTTGCGGGTGGGGAGACTTACCTGCTTGACGAGCCAACGGCAGAACTTGATCCTGTTGAAGAAGAACGGGTCATGCATACCTTTCAGGGACTTTCCCGGAAAGGGGCCTGCGTCGTCATGGCCCTTCATGATCTGTCCCTTGCCGCACGTTATGGAAATCAATTGGTCCTGCTTGGAAAAACGGGAGCCATCGCAGCCGGGCGTCCTGCCGAGGTCCTTGCTGCGGGCGTACTTTCAAGGGCCTATGGCGTTCCCCTTCAGGTAGAACGCAGCGAAGGGTTCATTATTACAGAAGATAAAGGAAATCATCCTACTAAGGAAGAAGGAATTTGGGAATGATTGGTATCAAACAAGGCGTTGAATGGTTTTTGCGGGGCGGTCCTGTCATGTGGCCCCTGCTCCTATGTTCTATGGCCTCATTGGCACTCATATTAGATCGCTTTGCTTTTTTTCATCGGGCCGATACGGACCGCAGCTTTGCCCGTACTTTTTGCAAGGCTTTGCGCCGCAATGACTGGCAGGAAGCTGATCGTGTCGCCCAAGCGACCAAGGGTGGGGAGGCTCATCTTGCCGTGCGGCTCCTTGATGCACCGGAAGAAATTCGCGCCCAAGAAGCCTTTATCATGAGCGAAAGCAAACAGGTTCTTGACCGTTATAAGGAAGGCCTTTCCTATCTATCCGTCATCATTACCTTGGCGCCTCTTTTGGGACTCCTTGGGACCATTACGGGAATGATGGCTTCATTTGGAAACCTAGGTTCCCGCTGGGAAAATCCCTTTGCCGTGACAAGCGGCATTGGGGAGGCCCTCATTACCACGGTCTTTGGTCTTGCCATTGCCATCGTGACTCTTTGCTGCCATGCCTATTTTGAGGAACGGGTCCACCGCATTGCCCTTGATATGGAAATGATTGCCAGTACTTTCAGCGAAGCCATCGTGCGCCAAAAGAAAGGAGACCAGTCATGATCCGTCTGACTGATGACTCGGAAAAGGAGCCAATCATCCAGCTAAGTCCTATGATTGACCTTGTGTTTCTGCTCCTTGTGGTCTTCATTGTGGCGACGATGTACCTTACCCAGACCCATGCTCTCCCTGTTAATCTTCCCAAAGGAGAGGCCCCCCTTGTTGAGCAGAAAGCAGTAACGGTTACGATTGATAAAAAAGGAACCCTCCATCTGGATGGAAAGGCACTTTCACCGAAGGAACTTGAAGAGGCTGCGCAGCAGCTTCCTAAAGCGACTCCTGTCATCGTGGAAGCAGATGAAACCGTGCCTTATGGCCGGGTTATGGGAACCCTTGAAATCCTGCGCCGCGCCCGCGTCACAGATTTTTCCCTTGCTGTAGAAGGCGGTAAGGCATCATGAAGCGTTTGCCCTTAAAAGGGCCTTTGCTGCTGTCCCTTGTCCTTCATCTTATTCTTCTTTTTGCCGTAGGATTGATGGCCGGCCGGCGTACGATCCAAAAACCACGTCTTCTTATAGGCGTAAAGCTTATGGAGCCGGGCCGTGGGACAGAAGGTCACGATTCTTCTGCAGGCGGCAGCAAAGAGGCTTTGGAACATTCGCTTTCCTCCCTTACCGCTTCTATGCTGGAAGAAGGCCCTGTGAAGGATGATGCGTCGCCTGATAAACCGCGGAAAGCCTCCATGGCATCCTACACAGGGAATGGGTCCGCTGGTGGAAAAAAGGCACCCATGGAATCAGGGGCCGGTACTGGAAGCGGAACGGGAATCGGCGTAGGCAGCGGTGATGGCAACGGTGACGGCCGTGGCGGCGCTTCCGGGGAAGGCAATGATGCTTCGCGGGGGGCAACGCTGACGAGCTACCGCAAGATCTATCCCCAAAGTGCCCGTCGAGCCGGTGAAACAGGGAGTGTCGATGTTGGTGTTGCCGTCAGTGAAGAGGGCAGCGTAACAAGTGCTTGGGTGACTGCTTCAAGCGGTTACGAACGACTGGATCAAGCCGCCCTTGATTCAGCCTACACTTGGCATTTTGACCCTGCCCTTGATGCAGCCGGCCGTCCCATAGCAGGAGAAACCGTGATTCGTGTTCGTTATGAATTGAACTGATTGTGAAAGGATGGATTGCCATGAAAAAACTTATGACAGCACTTTTCATTTCAGCAGCCCTTGGTATGCCGTTTTTAGCTGCTGCAGAGGCGAAGGGAATCGACCTTGTCCAAGCCGCTCATCTGACGGTTGAGCAAAAACTTGAAGGGACCGTGCATAATCAAGTGGTCTATGCCCAGAATGGTCTTGCAATATGGGATCAGATCATTGAAAAAGAGTCCCTTGCCATCCACTATCCAAAGATTCATTTGGCAGGTCATGGGGATGAGGCCCGGCGCATGAACCGTTATTTTCGGAAACGGGCCAAGTCATCGATGAAAAATTATGAAAAAGCGACGCTCCCTGATGCGAAACTGACAAGTCATGTCAATTATCTGCTTTCCTATCATGGCGATCAGTTTCTTTCCTTCCGGGAATATGGCTATGATTACTTTGAACGGGCGGCTCATCCAACGAGCTGGGAATTGGGTGTGACTTTTTCCATAGAGACGGGCCGGCCTGTTTCTTGGCAGGAAGTGCTTGCGGCGGAAGGAAAGAAAGCTTATACGTTAAAGGAAATCAATCGCCGCCTCTTCGCGTCGTCCTATGGAAAGGCGCATGCTTTTTATTACGATTTTAAGGGCCTCACGGCACTTCCTAAAAATTATTACCTAGATGAAAAGGGAACCATCCATTTTGTTTTTGGACAATACGAAATTGCTCCTTATTCAAGCGGAATCATTGATCTTCCGATGAACTGAGGAATCGCCCCATGAGGCGAAACGGAGGCCTTCCCCAAGGAAGGCCTTTTCTTTGCAAAGTTTCGTTAACCTATATAAAATATAGTTGAACGAAAAAGAAAAAAAGAGTAGGATAACAGCGTATGAAACGAGTACTGGATTTTATCAAAGCCTTGGGGCGTTCCAAGGAAAACGCTATGACCACAGCTATATTGGGCGAGTAAGCATTGCTTTTTGGGGCGAGGAGGATGCTTCCTGCACGTTTTCCTGCCACCGTCAGTGGCAGAAAAAAAGCGTGGAATGCCTGCGCGTGGAAGCAACGAACAAGGCAGGAATCCTTGTGGGTCTTTTGGAAGCTTGGATTTTCTTTTCTCCCAATATCGTTCCTGCAATACCCAAACAGGATCCTTTTCCAATGGGGACTCTGTGGAAGACCTATTCCCGTGAGTCGGTCATTCAGTTTGCCAAGGAAACAGGGGACATGAATCCCATCCATTTAGCGGAGCGTCCCGTTGTTCAGGGGCTCTTGCTCCTAAAGGACCTTGCTGCCTATGGGAACGATCCGGACTTTTTATCCATGACATTTTCGTCACCCCTTTACGTTGGGGAGCCTATTTATCTTGAGGAGGAACCTTGCCATGACCGAAAACTCTATGCATCAAGCTCGCGCGACTTTGTCCGCTCAATCGTCCGTCCGGAAGATGACCTTGACGGGTGTCTGTGTCGCGCTGTTAGCGGCTTCGGCGTACATTTCTTTTCCGCTGCCTTTTACTCCGGCCATGGTGACGGCACTCACCATCATGGTTAATTTCGTTGCTTTTGTCATGACCCCCAAGGAAGCGGGACTGACGCTCTTGATCTATCTTTTATTGGGAATTGTCGGAGTTCCTGTCTTTGTTGGCGGGACGAGCGGGATTGCCAAGATCATTGGACCAACGGGCGGTTTCAATATTGGATTTTTGGTGGCGGCTATGGTGATGAGTGCTGTACGCGGCAAGAGCCATGATTTCAAGAAACTCATCATGACGGGAATCTTTGTCGGCATGCCCATCATCTATATTGGCGGCTGCATCAGTATGTATGCCGTAAACCGCGTCAGTGTTTGGGCTACCCTTTTGACGGCCGTCATTCCTTTCCTTTTTGGAGATGTTGTCAAAGTTGTCATTGCTGCCATGATGGCCGTTAGGGTCAGTAAATTCCGCGTAGGTGCCTGATGGAGGAGGCGGTCTATCTGTTAGGGGGACTTAGAAGTCCCATTGGCCTTACTGGCGGTGTTTTTCAAGCGATTCGTCCGGAAGAATTGGGGGCTGCCCTCTTCCGGGCGATTTTTGCTAAGCTGCCTGAGGCAAGAAAAGCAGACGAAGTGATGGGGGGCAATGCCGTTGGGAGTGGGGGAAACCTCATGCGTCTTACGGCCCTTATGGCAGGACTTGATGAAAAAGTGCCTGCCCTGACCCTTGATATGCAGTGTGCGTCTGCCGCAGCGGCGATTGTTATGGGGTATGCCAAGATTCGGAGCGGTCTTTCGGACCTGATCATCTGCGGCGGCCTGGAATCGACCAGCCTTCAGCCTCTTCGACAGTATGCCCCCAAGGATCCTCGCTATCATGAAAAAGGCTTCATGGTGGCCCAGTTTTCCCCGGATACGATAAGTCCCCGAGCCATGCTCGAAGGCGCGGAACGGACGGCTCAGCTCTTTGACGTAACGCGGGAGGAACTTGATCCTTGGGCCGTGAGGAGCCATGCTCGAGCGGCTGCGGCTAGACCTGTTGTAGCCCCTTTTATCGCCCCCTTATTCGGTGTTTGTGAAGATGAAGGCATCCGGCCTCACTTTTCCCAAAAACTGGCACGCCGCATGCCGACACTCTTTACGGAAGAAGAAACGAGGAACCTTCTGGGGGATGCGGCACCGATTCGGAAAATCGTCCCGACCTTGACCGCGGCAACGAGCTGCCTCACTCATGATGGGGCGGCCTTTGTCGTCCTTGCGTCGCAAAGGAAAGTGGCGGACCTTGGACCCCACGTAAAACCGCTGGCACGGATCATAGGCGCTGCCGACGTTGGTGTTGATCCACGGTTAAGTCCTTTGGGGACCCTAAAGGTCGGAGAAAAGCTCTTGCAGCAGGCTGGACTTCATTTTTCTGACATGGACAGCATTGAATATAATGAAGCCTTCGCGGTGATCAGTGCTCTGTTTGCCCGACAGCATCCGGAAGCCTTGGATGCCTATCTGCCTCTAGGAGGGGCTCTTTCCTATGGGCATCCTTACGGCGCAAGCGGGGCTATCCTGACCCTTCATGCTTTGGCCCATCTCACGCGGAAAAAGGGACGCTTTGGCCTTATTGCTGTGGCTGGGGCCGGTGGAACGGGCAGCGGTCTTTTATTGGAACGGGTGTCATGATGAATTATATGGATCTATTGCTGACGCAGGCAGGAAAACTGCCGCAAAAGGTGTTTCTGGTGACGGAAACGAAACGCTTGACCTATGAGGCCGTGTGTGATGCGGCTCTTTCCTACGCAGCGCTTCTCCAGTCCCTTTCCTGCCCCAAAGGGACGCTTCTTATTGTCCGGAAAGACCCGGTGGCCCAGCTCACTGCTTTTTTAGGTGCCCAAAAAGCAGGGTTTGTGCCTATTTTAGGTCATCCGGACCTGACGCCTCTTCTAGCGGAAACACTGTCCAAAAAGCGGGGCATTGCCTATATTGATGATGGGCAGTTCCGAGTGGGGCAATCGGGGAGCATGGTGCCCCAAGGGGCCATTATGGGCGTCCTCAGTTCCGGCTCAACTGACCTGCCCAAGCTTCTTTTTCGGACTTATGAAAGCTGGGCTGATTTCTTTCCTGAGCAGTGCCGCATTTTTGGCCTCAAGAGGGATTCCGTTGCCTTTACGGAAGGAAGCATGAGCTTTACGGGAAATCTCAGCGTCTTTGCCAGTGTGCTTTATGCGGGGGCTTCGCTTGTCATGGGAGAGGGGCTTTATCCCAAAAGATGGGAAACCCTTCTTTATCGGGAAGGCGTCACCTATCTTTACCTTGTTCCTGTTAAACTAAAACTCTTTTTGCGGATCATCAGGCACCCTTTTCTTTCTGTCACTACTGTTATGGCGGGATCCCAACTCCTTGACCGCGATACAGCAAAGGCCTTGAAGCGGGCTTTTCCCCATAGTGAGATCTATCTTTATTACGGAGCCACGGAACTCAATTATGTTACGTACCTTACCTACAAAGAACTGCTCCAGCATCCTATGAGCGTTGGGCGTCCTGTGAAAGGGGTCAGCGTCGACATTCGGGATGGCCTGATCTATATTGATACTCCGTATCATGTAGCGGGCCTTTCCCAGCCTTGTACCTTGGGGGATGAAGGCTTTTTTGATGAAGCAGGCTATCTAATCTTTTTAGGCCGAAAGGGGGATGTGGTAAGCATCGGCGGTCTGACCATCAGCTGCAGCAAAGTGGAAAACGCGCTCTTGTCATTGCCTTATGTGTCGGATGCCATTGTCCTTTCTGTAGCCGATAGAAAGCGGGATGAAACCATGGCCGCTTTTCTTGTCCTTAAAGAAGAAAAGAACCAGTCGGCCATCCGGATGGACCTTAAGACCAGGCTCATGATCCAGGAAATGCCCCGTCATCTCATCATCTGCTCTGAACTGCCTCTTACTGCAGCTGGAAAGGTTGATCGCAGAGCCCTTCTAAAAATGCTCGAAAACAAAGGAAGTCCGATCGTCTGATAGGAAAACTCGTTGCTTTACCTCTCCTCATCCCAATGAACCTTTCTGGTTGATTGGGACTTTTTTGTTGGAAAAGGTCCCTTCTATTGGAATTTTTACCTATTTTTGCCCTTTTTCTTATTCCTTTCGCAATTTTTTCACAACCCTTATTTGAGATTACCCCGTGAAAAAGGTATACTATAAAGATAGAATCTATTGTCTTGTACAAAAGGAGAGTCTTTCTATGCGGATACATCATTCATTGGTTCTTGCCGTTCTTCTGTCTTTGGGAACGACCGGTACGGTCTTTGCAGAAACAGTCCCTGCCGTGGCTGCCCAAACGGAACCTGCAGCAACCCAGACACAGCAGGCTGTGCCTTCACTGCCTGTCATTCCCTCCGATGAAAATGGGGAAGTCCTCGATCCCAGTCTCTTTAAGGCCGTAAAGACGGTTTCAGGGGAAACGCTAAGTCTTGGGGATGGCTATGCAGCTTCTCAGCAGGATCAAAATGCCTTGTACTTCCAAAATGGGGCCAACATCACGGTAACCCACAGCAATATCAGTAAGCTGGGGCATACGACGAGCATCAAGGGAAGCCGCCTGAACGGCCAAAATGCGCTTGTCCTTTCACATAACAGTACGGCCCTTTTGGAAGGCTGTGTCCTTAACAGTCAGGCTGATGGAGCGGCTGCGGTGTTTGCTGCTGGACCGGAAGCTTCCGTGAAACTCCATAACACCAATGTACGCACGTCGGGACTTTGGTCTCCTGGTCTTGCCGTTCAAAAAGAAGGCAAGGCAGAAGCCAATAATGTCAATATCGGTACGACCGGTGCTTATTCAGCGGCACTTTCCGCGGGGGGCGGCAAATCGACCGTGACCGTGACCCAGAGTACCCTTTCGACGACGGGGGTTGAAAGCCCCATCATTTATTCCGGCGGTGATATTGCTGTTTCCGAAGTGCGCGGCGGGGCTGGAGCTTCCAGTCTTGTTGTCGTTGAAGGTTCCAACGTAGCCCATCTTGAGTATGCGGACTTTACTGGCGGTGGTACAGAAGGCATCCTCCTTTACCGTCAACTCAGTAAAGTCCCCGATGCTGACCATGTGACCCGTTTTTCGGCCAAACATGCCTCCCTGCGTCACGTTGGGGCAGGCCCCATGTTCTTTGTGACGAACACCAATGCCCGCATCTATGCAGAAATGACAGGCTTTCAGTATGAAGGTAAAGAGCTCATCCGTGTTGGGGCCAGCCACTGGGGCAAAGAAGGTCAAAATGGGGCTGTCCTTGAATTCATCGGCAATAACCAGCCGATGAGCGGTGATATTACGGTTGACGAGTTAAGCTCCGTCACCATGACCCTTCAAAACGAAAGTCATTGGTATGGGAGCATCAATGAAAAGAAAACGGCCAAATCCGTCAAGGTTGGCCTTGACGGAAAATCAACATGGAGCCTTTCCGGAGACGCCCATGTAAACGTCCTCATCGACGGTGATACGACGCTGAAGAACATCACGGGGAACGGATACTGCATTTTCTATGATTCGGCAGATCCCTTGAATCACTGGCTTGAGGGCAAGACCTTTACGCTTACAGGTGGCGGCGCCGTGACGCCGGAACCGGCCGTCATGACGGCAAAATAAGGAGTCTTGTCTCTTCCTTCCTGTTCTAGATTGGAGGCCCATCCATGAAACGTCTGCAAAAGCTAGCTGTCTTCCTTCTTGCCCTTCTCCTTGTGACCGTGCCCGCCCTTGCGGCTGCACCGACCAAAGCCGATAAAAAAGAGGCTGAGCGCCAGGAACTTCGCACCAAAACATACCAAGCCCTAAAGCTTCTTTACGAAAAGAAACCGAAATCGAAACGGGCCATTGAGCATGCCTACGGCTACGCTGTCTTTGTCGATACAAGCTACACGGCCGGTTTCATTGGCGGCGGTCACGGAAGAGGCCGGGCTGTCAATAACAGTAATGGTACGGAAGTCTTCATGAAGATGGCCCAAGGAAAATTGGGCCTTGGCCTAGGTGTCCGCCAGACCAATACAATCTTTGTCTTTGATACGATCGATGCTTTTACCAGCTTCATCACCAAAGGCTGGACATTTGGCGGACAGGCTGCGGCAGCTGCCACGGATGATGTCCATGGTGACAGCCTTGAAGGGTCCTTCCAGGTAGCACCGGGAATGTGGATGTATCAAATGACGACCAAGGGGCTTGCGGCGGAACTGACGGCAACAGGAACGCGGTTCTATGTTGACAACGACCTGAATAAAACGCAGATTCCGGCGGTCAAGGAATAAGTTATGGAAGACCAGCTGACCCTTTCCCCCGTTGCCTATTATGAAGGCCCTTTGACGGAGAAGTTTGGCCTGCCTCGGCAGAGCGGGCTGGTGCCGGAAATTGAAGGCACCCTTGTCTTTACACCGCCGTATCGGATGCGGGAAGCGTTCCGCGGTATGGAAGGCTTTTCCCATCTGTGGCTGATCTGGGGTTTTTCAAAGAACCATACTTGGTCCCCGACGGTGCGTCCGCCCCGCCTTGGCGGCAATGAACGGCTCGGCGTTTTTGCCACCCGCGCGCCTTTTCGGCCCAATCCCTTGGGACTCTCTCTTGTAGAACTTGTAGAAATCAAGGACGGCGGAGTCAAGGGACTCCTTCTCGTTGTACGGGGAGCTGATCTGATGAGCGGCACGCCTATCTATGATATCAAGCCCTATATCCCTTACGCCGATGCTCGTCCTCAGGCACGGAGCGGCTTTGCCACAGGACCTGATGCCGAACTTTGCGTGAAGTGCGATGAGGCCCTTCTTGCTCCTTTTACGCCTACCCAGCGGCAGGCCCTCAAAAAGGTCCTTGCTCAAGATCCGCGCCCTCATTATCAGCATGATGCCCAGCGAATCTACGGGATGAGTTTTGCTGGCTTTGATGTGCACTTCCGTATCGATGATAGAACGGTTCTTGTGACAGATATCCGAAAAGGATCTTCTGATTGATTTATTTTGAAAGGAGCCTATTCCTATGAAGAAAAAAATCCTGGCTTTGACTCTTGCCCTTTGTGCCTCCCTTTCTGCAGCGGCGATTCCTGTATCTGCGGAAGTGGAGACAAAATCAGCGGCCATTGCCAATATTGATATGAGCTGGCCCTATATCAAGGCCGACAATAAGGCTGCAACAAAGGCCATCAACAGTGACCTCCGCGTCTATATGGATGATTTCCGCTACGATTATATGTATCGAAAATTTTTGAGCGGGCGGACCTGGTTTGAAACGGCCTACGAAGATAAAGATATTGCCAGTGTAGTGCTCTATGATCTGCGCAATGATGGGAAGACCAATACGACAACGGTCCATGCCATCAACTACGATTTAAAGACAGGGCAGCGCATTCCACTGGAAAAGGTCTGCCGGATGACAGTGGATGACCTCGTGAAAAAGGCAGCTACTAGCTTCTATCGCGATGGTTATATTCGCATAACGCCAAAGAAAATGCCTACCCGTGTACCCGAAGATTATGTCTTTAACCAAAATGGCGGCATTACCCTTTATTTTCAAGTCGGAGAGGTGGGGGACCTCCTTGATGGAAATGTAACGGCTCGCTTTACACCGGAAGAAATCAGGGAAATCAATGCGCAGCATCCGCTTCACTGAAAAAACGCTTACACGTGCGCTTACAGCAGGGGTCCTTATGGGATCCCTGTTTCTTCCATTTTCAGCAGGCGCAGCATCCCCCGAGCGCACTGCTGAATCTAAAAGCGTTCCTGCCGCAACGGTTTCAGCACAGGAAAAGGTCAGCCAAGAAAAGATCGTCAAGGAAAACCTTAAGATTGCCGGTACGGCCCTTATGTGCGCCGGCACGTACAGCATGGGTGAAGGCAGCAGCGAACACAGCCTCTTTTCTGACTATGGGTGGGACGTTTCGCCTTTTCGTGCCGCTTCGGATGATACGGACGTCCATTTTGCTGTCGCTGTAAGCAAAAAGGCCTACGGCAGGACGTATCCAACTATTCTTGCTTTTCGAGGCAGCCAGACCAAGACGGATTGGAAGACCAATTTCAGGGCGTCCCTGGTCCCCTTTGACGAGAAAAACAAAACGGCCGATCCGAAAACCGTTCCCAGCGTCCATGAAGGGTTTGAACGCTATGCCGCAACGGTCCTTCGGACGCCCATGGACCTTGATGGCGATGGCAAGGAAGAAATGGTTGCCCCTTATCTCAAACAGCATCCAGACCGCAGGCTCTACCTCACCGGTCACAGTCTGGGCGGCGCGGTTGCAAGCCTTGTTGCGGAACGTCTTGTGGAAAAGGGCGTTCCTAAAGCTCAGGTCCCGGTCATTACTTTTGGTGCGCCTGCTGTTGGCAATAAAGCTTTTGCCGATGTCTATGGGAAGCGAATTGACCTGATTCGGGTAGTCACAAGCCTTGATCCCGTACCGGGCAGTCTTCAGACTTTTTTTGGAGGTGACTTTACCCAATTTGGAAAGGTGGTCAAATTTAACCTTTCGAAGAACTATTCTGGATATCAGCATCCTGTTTCCTTTTATCTTGACCTTGCCCTGCGGCGTTTTTATGATTCCTATGATGAAGCGGTCAAAATGGGCCTTCTTCAAAAGGTTCCTTTGGCGCAGGAACAAGGGAAAAAGCCGATGTCAGCCCTTGCGCTCTATACGACGGAAGATTCCTTTGATGATCGTTTTTCGCCCGATCTGGGGCGATTTGTCCTCGATGATTATCGGGCGATGTTGCCGCGGTATACAGTGCTTGACGTAAAGCACGAAAAAGAGGATAATTTTCGCATTGAGGAAGGCACGCTTATGAAAGCCGCACAAAAGGCCGGTGCCTCGTACCTTATCATCGTGACCCTCGATATAAAGCGCCTTGGACAGAGTCGGGCCTTTTATATCACGCTCTCGCAACATGTACGGAGTCTAGAAGGCCCCGGACTTTCCACGCTGACCATGGGCAGTACCCGTGTCAGCTTTGACCAAGGACTGACGCAGGCCACGCTTTCCCTTCTTGAAGACCAAAAAGCGGTCATCAGAAACCTCCTTCCCTTTATAAGGACAGAAGAAAGGCTCTGGAATCTCACCCCAGGAGATGATACGAGTGAAAATCATTGATGCTCATATGCATTTTGCCCGCTTTCCCGGATTTGATGAAGTTGCCCATCATGCTGGACATGAAAATACGGCAGCCCATTACCTTGCAGCCTGCCATGAAAATGGCATTGTCATGAGTATTGTCATGGGCAATGCCTCTGGCGGTAAGCCCCAGTTTGGCGGGATTGTACCTCAAGTGCCTGATCTGGCCGGCCCTTTTGATCTGCTTCATTACAATCAGGGAAAGGAAATCTGCTACTGTGTAGGCATCCAGAGTGAGCAGCTGACCCTTGCAAACTGTGAAGCGTCGGCTAAGGAGACGGAACGGTTCCTCAAGACGCCGCAATGTGTCGGAATCAAGATTTATACAGGCTACAATCGGGTCTATGCCAAGGATCCCCGTCACGAACCTTTTTACGCCCTTGCCGAAAAGTATGATGTGCCCGTCTGCTTTCACATGGGGGAGACGGCTGGCGGCCATGGTCTTTTGAAATATGCCCATCCTCTCACCCTTGATGAGACTGCAGCTTCCCATCCCCGTGTACGTTTTATCATTGCCCATGTGGGAAGCCCATGGATCCTTGACGCCGTAGAAGTCATGGCCAAGAATGAAAACGTCTATATCGATGTTTCGGGCCTCCTCGTTGGCCGCGCCAGTGGGGAGGAATATCTCAAAAAACAGCAGGCCTATTTTGCTTATCTGCGCATGTGGCTTGATTACGCCGAGCGCTATGACAAGGTCATGTATGGGACCGATTGGCCCCTTATCAACATCAAGAGTTATTTGGATGTCATGAAGGCGGTGATCCCGGCAGAACATCACGAAGACGTTTTTTATAACAACGCCCTGCGCTGTTACAAAAAAAGTCGAAGGCCTTTTTATGATGCTGTGACCCAAAGGGTACTGAAAGGAGAAATGACATGATTACAGGAACGCAAAAAGAAATCGACCGCATCCTTCCCTTTATGACAGGACGCCTCCAAAAGGCCCTTGCTGCTGTACGGGACCTGGATCTTGAAACACTGCCCCTTGGAAAGACTATCATTGACGGCGAGGAAATCTTTGTCAGCACCAATGAATATGAGACAGGAACCTTTTGAGGACCGACGTCCGGAAAAGCACGAATGCTATATCGACATCCAGCTCATGGCAGAAGGTACGGAAACACTGGGCTTTACGGATGTAGAACATGTTTCCGATATGACCGAAGATCGGCGTAAAACGAGTGATGTCTCTTTCTATGGCAAGACAGAACGGGAAAACGTTGTAACCCTCCAAAAAGGGGACTTTGCCATCTTCTTTCCTTGGGAAGTCCATCGGCCCAACTGTGAGGCTCAAGAAGGAAAGCCATCCCATGTGAAGAAAGCCGTTGTAAAAGTGCGCTTTGACGGGAAATGAGAGACGGAGGATCTGGAAGGACGCTTTTTTCAGATCCATTTTTTGTATTCCTTTCTTTCCTTTGTCGTTTCCTTACAATCCGGAACGGAAACTCAAAAAAAGTGGGACGGACAAGTAACATTTTGATGTTGCAAATATCTTGAAATTTTGTAAAATGGAAGCATAAGGAAAAGTCTGTGTTGCTTTTCGAGTGTTAAGGGAGGTCATCATTATGGCATGTTTTATCGTACCTGCAGCAGAAGCGATTGCTGTAACGGCAGCAACGAAGCTTTTGGGTCATAAAAAAGCAGAAAAAAACAGCAGCGTTCGGACTCTTTTCGTAACGGAAAAATTGGGCTGGCTCAACAAGATGCTCTGGGGCGGCAGCGCGCTCCTGGCCTTTGAACATCTTTGGCATGGTGAGGTCGTTCCTTTCTTCCCCTTCCTGTCGGCCATGGAATCAGCGGAAGAAACGGCTTCCATGCTTCATGAAATGGGTACCGTTGGGGCCGGTATGGCGCTCATGGTGACCGGCGTCTGGATCGGTATGGTTGCCGTCAGCCGCGTTCTTGAGAAAAAGGCGCTCCGCGAAGCAAAATCCGCCGGAAGCGAGGCCTGATCATGACCCTGCTCATCACCGTTTTTGCAGCGGTTGCGGCAACGGCGCTCTGGTATGGGTCGGACTCGCGGCATCAGATGAAATGGGGGACCCTGTGCTGGCTTTTTTGGGGTGCTTCCCTCATGTGGCTGGTGGATGCCATCTTTGAATATCGGGAACTGGGCGCGAGCTATTTCACACCCGACTTGGAATCCCTTGTGAATGATGCGTTCCTGGGCCTTTCAGTTGTGGCCCTAGCCCTTGTCATATGGATTGTCAATCTCTTGATTACAGATCCCAAGCATGTTGTCCGGAATGAACTGATCCACAAATCATAATACGCAGGGGACCATGGGATGCCATGGTCCCTTTCCTTAGGAAGGAGACAAAACCATGTTTTTGGATGAAGCCCTCAAAAAAGAACCCAAATCCCTTCAAGAGACGTTTCATACCTGGTATGACTTCATGGAAGACCGCATCACTTTTGGTCAGTTTGTGAGCCTTTTGCATACGAAGAACCACTGTGCCCGGGTGCTCCTTTATTGCCTGAAGATTGCCAACCTGGCCAAGCTTTCTGAAGAAGAACGGAGCGTTCTTGTGAAGGCTTCAGTATTCCACGATTCACGTCGGCAGGACGACACGCGTGATGTTGGACACGGTGCGCGGGCTGCGGAAAACTTCAAAGCCTTTGCTGAACGCGGCGAAGTGGCTTTTGACGAACGAACCTATCTTATCATGGCCTACCATGACAGGGATGACGAACAGGGTAAGGAGGCCTTGCGGAAAAAGGGCCTTGAAAAAGCGATCCTGCTCTATGATATTTTCAAGGATGCCGATGCCTTGGACCGCTGGCGCATTTCCCCAACCGCCCTTGATGTGCGCTATTTGCGGACGGACTGGGCCCGGGGCCTTGTGGCATACGCAAAGCGCCTAGTGGCAGCAACGACCTTGCCCCACGCAAGGTAACAAAGAAGACTCTCCTGATCTTGTCGGGGGAGTCTTTTTTATGGTTCTATAATAAATGTTGGGGTGAGGAAATATTCTTTCCTCACCCCATTTTTGCATAAAAAAGTGGACATAGACGGCATCCACTCTTACAATTAAATCGCCAAACCTAAATGAAAGGAAGATGGC
>ENA-OPYT01000049-OPYT01000049.1-human-gut-metagenome-genome-assembly--contig:-NODE-49-length-35322-cov-4.424918_pt1 | contig 35322 bp, 28 predicted proteins | sample MGYA00242636_ERZ504480 | MGnify/ENA primary metagenome ERZ504480 (study PRJEB26092, sample SAMD00036228) | human gut metagenome | host: Homo sapiens | study: EMG produced TPA metagenomics assembly of...
ATCAACCGCATCCGTGAAAAGATCGAACCCGATCCGGCCAAGCCGATGTACATCGAAACGGTCTGGGGCGCCGGCTATCGTTTTAAAGACGCCTGACCTTTATTTCGCTTCACGACGCAAAATTTCCTGCCCGACCGTAACCCCGGCAGCCGAAGCTTGAACAAGGCCGCGGGTAATGCCGGCACCATCGCCGATGGCAAAGAAATTCGGAATCTTCGTTTCTAAGACGGAACTCAGTTCCAGCCGATTGGAATAGAATTTGGCTTCTACGCCATACAGCAGGGTGTGCCGCGAATTGGCACCGGGGGCAATGGCATCGAGGGCTTCGAGCATCTCTTTGATATCCTGCATATGGCGATAGGGCAGAACCAGGGACAAATCACCGGGCGTCGCCTTGGGCATCGTCGGCCGAACGAGGCCGCGCTGAATCCGTTCCGGCGTCGACCGGCGACCGTCGAGGAAATCACCGAGGCGCTGGACGATGACGCCACCGCCTAAGATATTGGCCAAATTGGCAATATACTTGCCGTACTTGATCGGTTCGTGGAAGGGTTCCGTAAACTTCTTCGATACCAAGATGGCGAAGTTGGTGTTTTCACTCTTTTTATGGGCATAGCTATGGCCGTTGACGGTCAGCAAGCCATCATTATTTTCTTCGACGACGAAGCCATAGGGGTTCATGCAAAAGGTGCGAATCCGATCGTCAAAGGACTTACTGAAATAAATGAGTTTCGATTCATAGACGACGTCGGTGATCGTTTCCAGTACTTCGGCCGGCATTTCGACGCGGACACCGATATCGACGGCATTGGACGTCAAGTGAAGACCCATTTTTGTCACTTCGTGAACGAACCATTCCGAGCCTTCCCGTCCGGGGGCGCTGACCAAATAGCGGCAGGCATAAAACTGATCCTTGATCAACACGCCTTTGATTTGTCCCGCATCTTCTACCAAGTGGTCCACGGCCGTATCGGCCATGATATCGACCTTGCCTTCCAGAAAATCGCGCATATGGGTCAAGATCTGGCCGTTGACATCGGTACCCAAGTGGCGGATGCGGGCCGGAATGAAACTCAGGTCGGCAGCGGCAGCCTTTCGTTTTATGTCGCGGATGCGGTCTTTATTTTCATCGCCGTAGACCTTGCGGTCGGCACCACCAAAGCGGCAGTACACCTCGTCGACGTAACGGATCTTATCCATTAAATCGGCCTTGGGCATGTAGTCATCGAGATTGCCGCCATACTCGGTCGTCAGGGTCAGCTTGCCGTCACTGAAGGCGCCGGCGCCACCCCAACCGCAGACGACATTGCGGACCCGGTCTTCCGGTTTGGCATCTCGATTGAGACTGGTCGCAATCCGATCCCGTATATCCTGGCCTTTTTCGACGATGAGGATATCGAGTCCCTTGTCCGCCAGTTCCAGGGCCGTAAAGATACCGGCCGGGCCGGCTCCGATAATGATGACATCGTACGTTTTCACTGCTTTCATCTACGCCACTTCCTTATAAAAACATCGTAACATCGAAATAAAAAAGGCGTTGTCTCCTTGGGACAACGCCTTTTACAGCCACACAAGCAGCCTCTTATTCAGCATAGCATGGTGAACTCACAAAGTCAACGGACGCCGAGGCATCGCCGTATAGAAAAGCAAAAAAGCTGCCCCCAAAGGAGCAGCTTTTATTTCATGCCTGGAACTTACTGCTGATCATGTTCGTGTTCAGCACGTTCTTTTTTGTAGAAGTCAGCCGTAATAGCATCGGAGCAGCATACAGCGACGACGTCAGCTACGTCTTCAGACGAGCAGCCACGGGACAAGTCAAGGATAGGTTTGTCGAGGCCCTGAACCAAAGGTCCAAGAGCCGTTGCATTGGCAAAGCGCTGAACCATCTTGTAGCCGATATTGGCAGCGTCAAGGTTCGGGAAAATGAGGACGTTGGCATGGCCGGCAACGGTAGAGCCCGGAGCCTTGTGTTCGCCGACTTCCGGAACGAGGGCAGCGTCAGCCTGCATTTCGCCGTCGAAAGCAAAGTCGACGTTGCGTTCTTTCAGGATTTCAACGGCTTTGCGAACGTTTTCAACGGATTCGCCGGCGCCGGAACCCATCGTGGAGTACGAAAGGAAGGCAACTTTCGGATTGAGGATCTGAACGGTACGGCGAGCACGTTCTACGCAGATGCAGGCGATATCAGCCAGCTGGTCAGCCGTCGGATTGGGGATAACGCCGCAGTCGCCGAGGACGAGGATACCATTGTCACCGTACTGAGGAGTATTCGTCAAGAGAATGAATGCCGAGGATACGGTCTTGTTGCCCGGGCGGGGGCCAATGACCTGAAGGCCGGCGCGGATAACTTCTGCCGAAGTCGTAGCGGCACCGGATACGCAGCCGTCAGCTTCGCCGAGAGCGACGAGACCAGCTGCAAAGAAGGTGTTGTTGTGGGTCATGATGTCGCGAGCTTTTTCAGGCGTCATGCCTTTCTTTTCGCGGCGTTTTGCAAAGTAATCGCAAAGTTCATCCATCCGATAGTACGTTTCCGGATTGATGACTTCGACACCAGTGAGATCGATTTGGAATTTAGCAGCATCTTTTTTGATCTGTTCCAGTTTACCTACGAGAACGATTTTAGCAAAACCATCAGCCAAAACGCGTTCAGCAGCTTTCAGGACACGACGGCTGTTCGTTTCCGGAAGGACAATTTTCTTCTGGGCCTTGGAAACACGGGCTTTTAAATCTTCTGTAAATCTCATTTGGATACCACTCCTTGTAAGTTCTTAGAAATTTGTTAAGAAATATGGCCTTATGATAAGGAAAATATTCCTATCACTATCCTTCATTATAATACAAATTGCCGGGGAATCAAACCTATTATTACTCATATATAAAATGAGTAGAAGAAATATATTATACTAATTCTGCAACGATAGAGAATTTCTCATACACAGAAGGCATTTCCCATGTCTTTTATGATACAAAAAAAGCTGCACAACCGAAGTTGTGCAGCTTTCTTTATGGTGGGCGATAACAGGATCGAACTGCTGACATCCTGCTTGTAAGGCAGGCGCTCTCCCAGCTGAGCTAATCGCCCATGTGGTGACCCCTACGGGATTTGAACCCATGTTCTCGCCGTGAAAGGGCGATGTCTTAGACCACTTGACCAAGGGGCCACATAATGTGGATTATGGTGATCCACCCGAGATTCGAACTCGGGACACCCTGATTAAAAGTCAGGTGCTCTGCCAACTGAGCTAGTGGATCATATTGGCAGGGGTAGTAGGATTCGAACCTACGCATGACGGAGTCAGAGTCCGTTGCCTTACCGCTTGGCGACACCCCTGTATGGCTCCTCAAGTAGGACTCGAACCTACGACAAATCGGTTAACAGCCGATTGCTCTACCAACTGAGCTATTGAGGAATAAATGGAGCGGAAAACGAGGCTCGAACTCGCGACCCCCACCTTGGCAAGGTGGTGCTCTACCACTGAGCTACTTCCGCATGAACGTTGACAGCGATCACCGAAACGGCGACGTTTGTCGGCACCCTTTGTAAATATTTTTTACAAATCACAAGTGCTTAATCATCTTACCACAGAGTATAGCAATTGTCAAGATTTTTTAGAAATGAAAATCTGAAGCCCTTGCAAAGGCCGCCAAGAAAGGCGGTCTTTGCAGGAATCCTCAGAAAGTTTCCATATTACAGAGCCGATGCTTCACCGATAAATCCGCGCAGTACATTAGGCGTCGCCAGGTTCTTGGTGCCGGCGCCATAGGCTACGGTATGGTAGATGAAATCAGTCGGTCGCTTCCCGGCATGAGCCAGGACTTTGACCAAGGCGGCTCCCGTCGGCGTAACCAATTCTCCCTTAATATCCGTCGAATACCAGGGAATTCCGGCCAAAAGTTCTGCCGTTGCCGGGGCCGGTACGGGCATAATGCCGTGAGCACAGCGGACGAAGCCGCTTCCAGCATGAAGGGGCGACGTGCTGACCTGTTCGATGCCCAAGTAGTTCAGACACCAAACGGTACCGACGATATCCAGGATGCAGTCGATGGCACCGACTTCATGGAAGTGGATGTCTTCGACAGGTACCCCATGCACCTTGGCCTCGGCTTCGGCCAAAGCCTGAAAGACGGCCAGACTCTTGGTCTTGATATCGTCTGCCAGGGGAGAGCCTTCGATGATCTGCGTAATGTCGGCCAGACCGCGATGCTGGTGATGATGGTGGTGACCGGTCATGTCGACGAGGTGCCCCGATGCCGCCCCATGGTCATGGTGATCGTGATGGTCATGATCATGGTCGTGATGATCGTGGTCATGGTGGTCATGATCATGATGGGCGTCGTGCCCTTCTTTTTCCGAATCTAAGAGCACATTATAGTAAACAGCCTGTACGCCGCCCTTATTTTCACTGCGGCACAGGAGTTCATAGCCCGTAAGCTGCAAAGAAGCCATGGCCTTTTGAAAGGCTTCAAAAGGGACGCCGGCCTGGATGAGCATGCCGACGAACATGTTGCCGCTGATACCTGAAAAACAGTCGAGATGTAAGGTTTTCATAGCGAAACTCCTTATTTTAAATTATCGTTCATCATTTGAACTGCCGCATCGAGCATGGTCAGTCCCATAGCCGAACCCATCCCCTGGTCGAGGTTCTGTTCGAGTTCGACGAAAGGTTTGAGTCCCAATTTCTTCATCTGCATCTGATGGACCGGTTCTTGATATTGGGCTGACGGGCAGACATAGTCATCGACCGTCGGGCACAAGGCGCGGGCCAAGAGGACGGCCGCCCCGGTCACGGCGTTATCAAAGACGACGAGCATATGGCAGCGAGCTGCCGACAAGATGCAGCCGACCATGGCCGCAATGTCCGGGGACCCGGCACGGCGCAGCAAATCCAAGGGATCTTTCGGATCGAAATTCATGTCCTCGATGACCCGTTTCAACGAATCCAGCTTTTGGCCGGACGTCATGGTCGCCGGAAGGTCTTCCAACTGGCCACGGAAAAAGGCCGCCGTTACGATAAAGGCCGTGAGCAGTGCCCGTTCACCGAGATTGCCAAGACCGATGGCCGTATAGCCTTCTTCAGCCAGGTTCTCACCAAGCTGCAGGCCGCTGAACAGGGCATCCATCATTTCATCTTCACTCATGGCGTCCCGGCGGGCCCAAAAATGGCTGCCGTGCATGACTTTCAGATTCTGGACGCCTTGTGATTCAGCCAGGTCTTCTTCTAAGCCCATGTCGAGGAGCATGACGCCGGCTCCGATGCGGTGGGCGACCTTGTTGATGGCGCCTTTTCCGCCGGCGATTTCCAAGGCATCGGCCTTACTGGTCTTGCCCTGGGTCTTATTTTCCCCACCGTCGACAGCATGATCGGCCGCAAAGATAGCGATGGCTTTCTGCAGCTTTTCCGGATGAAGGGTCTGCTGCACGCCGGCGATGCGTCCCGCCAGATAAGATAATTTGCTGTCCTGCCGGATCGTCAGGCTGGCCAGGCGCTGGTAGCACTCAGCCGCCTTGGCCAAATCCATCGGTTCAATGGCATTTATAATTTGTTCTAATACGGGATCCATACTTCCTCCATAAAAGACAGTCATCGTCTCACCATGCCGGAGTATCTCCTATGACAAACGATGTGTATATATTAAATATTTCTTTATAATGACTTACCGAATTCATCGGTGTCGAGGATGGCTTTTTTGAAAGCTTCCTTCGTCATCGGCGTCGGAACGCAGGTCCATTCACGAAGGGCCGGTGCGGCATCGACGACGGCGTCGATTTCATCAGCCTTGATATCTAAGGCGGCCAGGGTCGTCGGGTAGTTGCATTTCTTATAGAAGGCAGCCACTTTATCCCGCAGTTCGAACTGCTTATCGTAGGTCAAGAGGACCAAGACGCCGAAGGAAACCGTTTCGCCGTGAAGATGGCCTTCGACGACCTGAGGAAGGACGGTCGAAGCATTGTAGAACATGTGCGCCAAGGACGAATTGTAGTAGTATTCTTCGCCGCCCGTCGTGCAGTTAGAGACAAGACCGGTGCTGATAACGATGTCCAATACGACCTGCTGCAGTTCATAGGTGATCTGGTTGGCCTTGAAGTCTGCCAGTGCCTTTTCGCCGTACTGCAGGAGCGGTTCGGTACAGGTCTTACCGATAGCCCGGCCCAAGAGGACGGTGTGGAAGTGTTCCGCAGCCCGACTGGCAAGTTCCGATTCACATTCCTTGCTCATGGCATCGCCAATGCCGGCCCAGAAGAATTTAAACGGCGAATCGGCGATGACTGCCATATTGATGAAGGTGTGAACCGGCGGCTGGTCGAGATAATAGTAGCCGGCAAAGGACTTGTCTTCTTTATACATAACCGAAATAGCCGTCGACGGAGCGCAATTCGATGCCAGCGTCGGGAAAGCAAAGAAAGCCTTATCGGCTTTATCGGCAACGACTTTGCCCGTATCGATGGCCCGGCCACCGCCGACGCCAAAGACGAGGTCCGCGTCTTGAACGGCTTTTTCCTTCAACAGGCGGTCGACGTGTTCAAAGGTGGCATCGTCGCCGTACCAAAGGACGTCGAGGACTTCGAGATCCGTCTTGGCAATGGCATCGAGGAGCGGCTGCTTCGCCTTGGACAGAGCCGTCTTACCGCCGATGATGACGACTTTCTTCCCGAAGTGTTTAGTAATCTTACCGATGGCATCATAAGCGTGAACACCGATGGTAAAGGCCGGAAGGACCAGGGTATATTCAGATTTAGACATTCTAAAACCTCCTATATTATATGATAATAAGTTCAAAAACTATGGTTATTATAGCATTGTCCTTTGCTTATGAAAAGCCCGCCTCAATGGGCCCGCTTGCTTCGTAATACATATGAAAAATATATATGTAGGTTTCGTTACAAATCACTTTTAGTAATTTTAATCAATATATAGATATCTACATCTTATAAAAATCAATATATGGTATAAAAAGTCCAAACATACGTTATCGTAATTTCATTATGTCTTTTGGGTTATAAGGAATGGTTTTCTATTCCCAAGGCGAATCTTGTTTTTAATCCAATAAGGATATATAATGAGGTAGCTACGAAAATAGCAAAAAATTTCAATGTGCCATTTACTTTTTTCCAAACTCATCTAATTGGCATTATTTTGCTTTATAAGGATAAAGATATAGGCACACCACATCCAAAGGAGGTTCTTTCTGTATGAACGGTTTATATCTCGTCATTATTTCTGCCCTCGTATTCGTACTGGCATACCGTTTTTACGGCGCTTTCATCGCCGCCAAGGTATTGACCTTGAACCAGTACAAAGTTACGCCGGCCTTCCGTTTTGAAGACGGTCACGACTACGTTCCGACGAACAAATACGTCGTATTCGGTCATCATTTCGCAGCCATCGCCGGTGCCGGTCCGCTGGTCGGTCCGGTCATTGCCGCCCAGTTCGGTTATCTGCCCGGTGCCTTGTGGATTCTCATCGGCGGGGTCCTCGCCGGTGCCGTCCATGACATGGTCATCCTCTTCTGCTCCATGCGTTACGACGGCAAGTCCATTGCCGAAATCGCCAAAGCACAGATCGGTGACAAAACAGGTTTGGCAACATCCTTTGCCGTCTTGTTCCTCAACATCCTCTGTATGGCCGGCATGGCCGTCGTCATCGCCAACGCCCTGCACGACAGCCCCTGGGGTACTTTCACGATCGGCATGACCATTCCTATCGCCATCTTCGTCGGCATCTACATGCAGTTCCTGCGCCCCGGCAAAATCAAAGAAGGTACCATCATCGGTGTCGTCTTGACCCTGCTTGCCGTCGTCGCCGGCCCGGCCGTCCAGGCTTCGCCGACCTTGGCTCCCCTCTTTACCATTAATGCTACAGGCATTTCCGTCGCCCTCATCATTTACGGCTTCATCGCAGCTGCCCTTCCGGTTTGGCTGCTCCTGGCACCGCGTGATTACCTTTCGACGTACATGAAGATCGGTACCATCGGTGCCTTGGCCCTCGGTATCATCATCGTTGGCCCTAACATCCAGATGCCGGCTATGACTCAGTTCACCGCCGGCGGCGGCCCGGTCATCACCGGTGCTGTCCTCCCGTACATCTTCGTTACCATCGCCTGCGGCGCTATCTCCGGTTTCCACTGCATGATCGCAACCGGTACGACGCCGAAAATGCTGATGAACGAACGCTCGGTCCTGCCCGTCGGCTACGGCGCCATGGTTACGGAATCCTTCGTCGCCATGATGGCCCTCATTGCTGCCTGCTCCTTGGTACCGAATGATTACTTTGCCATCAACTCTTCTGCCGCTCATTTCCAGGCTCTCGGCATCCAGGTCGTCGACCTGCCGCACCTGAGCAACATGGTCGGTGAAGACGTCGCCCATCGTCCGGGCGGTGCCGTTTCCCTGGCTGTCGGCATGGCTTATATCTTCTCGAACCTGCCGGGCCTCGATCACCTCATGAACTACTGGTACCACTTCTGCATCATGTTTGAAGCTTTGTTCATCATGACCATCATCGATGCCGGTACTCGTGTCGGCCGTTATATGCTCCAGGAACTCGTCGGCCGCGTATGGCCTAAGTTCGGCGATCCGAACTGGAAACCCGGTGCCATCATCGCTTCGGCTTTGATCTGCGGCGCATGGGGTTATCTGGTCCTCAACGGCAACCTGTCCACCATCTGGCCGATCTTCGGCGTATCGAACCAGCTCTTGGCTATCATCGCCCTTTCGATTTCGTCGGTTGTCCTCTGCTCCATGGGCAAGGCTCGCTACCTCTGGGTAACGGCGATCCCCTGGGCTTTCCTGATGGTCATGATCTTCTGGGCTGACTACCTCAACATCTTCGAAATTTACCTGCCGAAGGGTGAATGGACGATGTTCACCGTTTCCATCATCATGGCCCTGTTGGTCATCATCGTCGCTGTCGGCGCCGTCCGCAAGTGCATCTACCTGGCAAAGACGGTACCTGCCAACTACGATACCTCGGAAATCGTTGAATCCGAAGAATTGAAACACCTGCAAGAATTGGTTAAGACCGATAAAGCTGCACAGCGTTTCCAAGAAATGACTGTCGCCCATCATTAATCAAATAGCATCAAAGGCACTGTTTTCATAAACAGTGCCTTTTTTATTTAACAATGGCCGTCATATATTAAGGGAATAACCTTTAAGAAATTATATTATTCAGTATATCATTACTTTTTTTCATATATATTTCATACTCTTTACTATAAGTAACTTGAATTTTTCATCTCTTTAAACTATAGTAGGTATATAGTAAACGACATATACAACATTTATAATTAACAAAATTTCAATTGAACTGTAACACAAAAGATTTATCCGGATGGACTGAGGATGTGGCGTTGCATCCAATTACAATATTCCTCATCAAATGCGGCAAACTCGATGAGATCCAAACTCCCCATCACCTGCATTACATCAAATTTATGCTAATCCTACCAACGCCTGTTTTGTAAGCGACCTTCGCTTCACGAAATAAATCTGATAAGGAGGGAATCTTTTATGAATGGTTTGTATTTAGTTATCATTTCTGCCTTAATATTTGTACTGGCTTACCGTTTCTATGGTGCTTTTATTGCCGCAAAAGTACTGACCGTTAACCAGTATAAAGTCACACCGGCCTTCCGTTTTGAAGACGGCCACGACTACGTGCCGACCAACAAGTACGTCGTCTTCGGCCATCACTTCGCGGCTATTGCCGGCGCCGGCCCCCTGGTCGGTCCGGTCATTGCGGCTCAGTTCGGTTACTTGCCGGGCGCCCTTTGGATCCTCATCGGTGGTGTCCTCGCTGGTGCCGTCCACGACATGGTCATCCTCTTTGCCTCCATGCGCTATGACGGGAAATCCATCGCCGAAATCGCCAAAGCGCAAATCGGCGACAAAGTCGGCCTGGCTACATCCTTCGCCGTCTTGTTCCTCAACATCCTGGCTATGGCCGGTATGGCCGTCGTCATCGTCAATGCCCTTCACGACAGCCCCTGGGGTACTTTCACGATCGGCATGACCATTCCTATCGCTATCTTCGTCGGCATTTACATGCAGTTCCTGCGTCCGGGCCACATCAAAGAAGGTACCATCATCGGTGTCGCTCTTACGCTTCTCGCCGTCATTCTCGGGCCGTCCGTATCGGCTTCGCCGACACTGGCACCGCTCTTCACCATTAACGCCAAGGGCATTTCCATCGCCCTCATCATTTACGGTTTCGTCGCAGCTGCCCTTCCGGTATGGCTGCTCCTGGCACCGCGTGACTACCTCTCGACGTACATGAAAATCGGTACCATCGGCGCCTTGGCCCTCGGTATCATCATCGTCGGTCCTATGATCCAGATGCCGGCTATGACCCAGTTCGTCTCTGGCGGCGGCCCGGTCATCACCGGTCCGGTTCTGCCTTACATCTTCATCACCATCGCCTGCGGTGCTATCTCCGGTTTCCACTGCATGATCTCCACCGGCACGACGCCGAAGATGCTGATGAACGAACGCTCCATCCTGCCCGTCGGTTACGGTGCTATGCTGACCGAATCTTTCGTTGGCATGTGGCCCTCATCGCTGCTTGTTCCCTCGTTCCGAACGACTACTTCGCCATCAACTCGACAGCAGAACACTTCCAGGCTCTGGGCATCCAGGTCGTCGATCTTCCGCAGTTGAATGCCATGGTCGGTGAAGACGTTGCTCATCGTCCCGGCGGCGCCGTTTCCCTGGCTGTCGGCATGGCCTTCATCTTCTCCAACATCCCTGGTCTCGATCACCTGATGAACTACTGGTATCACTTCTGCATCATGTTTGAAGCCCTGTTCATCATGACCATCATCGACGCCGGCACCCGCGTCGGCCGCTACATGCTCCAGGAACTCATCGGCCGCGTATGGCCGAAGTTCGGCGATCCCCATTGGCTCCCCGGCGGCATCGTCGCATCGGCTCTGATCTCCGGCGCATGGGGTTACATCGTACTCCAAGGCAACCTGTCCACCATTTGGCCGATTTTCGGCGTATCGAACCAGCTCTTGGCCATCATTACCCTGGCCATCTCGACCGTCGTCATCTGCGCCATGGGCAAGGCCCGCTTCGCCTGGGTCACGGTCATCCCCTGGATTTTCCTGACTGTCGTTATCTTCTGGGCTGACTACCTCAACATGTTCAACATCTACCTGCCTAAGCAAGAATGGCTCTTGTTCGGCGTCTCGGCTATCATGGCCATCCTGGTCATCATCGTCAGCGTCGCCTCTGCCCGTAAATGCTTTGAACTTGCAAAGACCGTACCGCCCAGCTACGATACGTCTGAATCGGTAGAAGCTGAAGAATTGAAGCACCTCCAAGAATTGGTTAAATCCGATCCGATTGCCAAACGTTTCAAAGAATTGACAGTCGATCAGCACTAAGACCATTAAAAAAGACTGCCCCTATGACAGCGCCTGAGATGTACATCCTCTCAGGCAGCTGCCGGGACAGTCTTTTTTGTATGCTCTTGTATCGGTAATAAGGCGGCTAGATGACGCCGGTCCCGTCAAAATCGGGGATGAAGTCGTCACTGGCACTCTCTTTTTCCTGGACGAAGCCGTCTTCAATGCCGCTGTCAAAGAGGTACTGTTCGGCCTCATTGTACTCTTCATCGGTCAAGGGACGGTTGATTTCCGGATAGTCTTCCGCCCGGCCGCAAGGCACGTATTGGCGCATCAAACTGAATAATACCTGGCCGTCGTCGAAATGGTTCCGCACCCAGTCGATGACGGCTTTCGTATTGTCGACACAGCCGGGAAGGATGAGGTGACGGATGATGATGCCCTTTTGAAGGATTCCGTCGTCATCGAGCTCATAAGGGCCGACTTGGTCATACATGTGAAGGATGGCTTCGGCAGCTACTTGCGGATAGTCTTCAGCGCCGCTGTATCGTTTGGAAAGTTCCGGGTCGAGATATTTGAAGTCCGGCAGATAAATCTGCACCTTGTCTTTCAATCGATCGATGGTCGCTGCCGATTCATAACCGCCGCAGTTATAGACGACGGGGACCGGCAAGGGTTCGGACAGACTCTCTAAAATAGCCTCCGTATAAGGTGTCGGCGTCACCAGGTTGATGTTATGGGCACCTTTTTCGATAAGTTCACCATAGATGGCCCGAAGCCTTGCCGGCGTAATGGGAAATCCTTTTCTCCCCATGGAGATGATCGAATTCTGACAGAAGCAGCAGCGCAGGTTGCAGCTCGTGAAAAACACCGTTCCCGATCCGCGGGTCCCGCTGATGCATGGTTCTTCCCATTGGTGCAGAGCGGCTCTGGCCACGACGGGTTGGAGCGGCGAATGGCAAAAGCCGGGCATGCCCTTTTCATTCCAAAGCGGGCTGCGGACGACGCCGCAGCGACGGGGACAGTCATTACAAATCGATTCATAGTCACACCCCTCAATCAAAAATCTTTCCGGGATTTAAAATCCCCTTCGGGTCCCAGGCCCGTTTCAGGGCCTTCATCAATTCCAGTTCGACGGGATCGGTGTACTTTTCAAACAAGGCCTTGCGGGCCTGACCGATGCCGTGTTCGCCGGAAATGGCCCCGCCTAAGCGGTACGCCGCTTCACAGGCCTTATCTTCAAACGCTGCGATGCGGCGGCATTCATCGGCTTCGTCCGTAAAACCCTTGCGAAGGAGGTCTAAGTGAATGTTGCCGTCACCGGCATGGCTGACGCCGCGGAATAAGACGCCCGTCGCCTCACCAACAGACTTTAACTCCGTCATGAAGGGCAAGAGCTTATCCGGCGGCACGACGAAGTCTTCCATAGCCGCAACCGGGCAGTCGGCTGCCGACGCTTCGGTAAAGGCCTTGCGGGCTTTCCAAACTTTTTCGGCATCGGCCATGAATACTTCGACGGCACCCAACGTATGACAGATGTCGTCGATGGCCACACAGTCGTCGTCCAAGCCGTCGTCGCTCTGGCTGTCGAGCTGAATGATCATATAAGCGCCGCCTTTAGGGCAGTTCTGTTTTTCATCGAGCCAGGCCCCGACGACTTCGATGACGTCATAATCCATAAATTCCAGACACGTCGGGGTAATGCCGGCCTTGGGAAGGGCCGTCACCAAGGACAGGGCCTGTTCGGCCGACGGAAAGACGGCCAGTACGTGGGCCGTCGCCTTAGGAAGGGGCACGAGTTTTATGGTCAATTGGGTAATAATGCCCAGCGTCCCTTCCGAGCCGACGACGATCTTTTCCAAAGGATAGCCGGCCGTCATCTTATGGAGCCGTTTACCGAGCTGAGCAATTTTACCCGTCGGCGTGACGACTTCCAGGGCATAGATTTGATCCCGCGTCGTCCCGTATTTAACGGCCCGGTTGCCGCCGGCGTTGGTGGCCCCGTTGCCACCGATACAACAGCTGTCACCGCTGCAGGGATCGCCGGCATAGAGAAGCCCTCGTTTCCCGGCTTCTTTCTGTATCGTCTCGGTAATGACGCCGGCTTCTACGACCATGTACATGGCTTCTTCATTGATTTCCAAAATTCGGTTCATCCGCTCGGTGCTGACCAGAATGCCGCCGCGGCCGTCGACAAGGGCGCCGCCTTCAAGCCCCGTTCCGGTTCCTCGGGGAATGACGGGAATGACGGCTTCGTTGGCCAAGGCCACCACAGCGGCCAGTTCTTCAGCCGTTTCCGGCAACACGACGACGTCGGGCAGAAGTGGCACGGTAAAGGTACCTTCATCGCGACCGTAAGGAATCCGCTTCTCCTCATCGGTCCATACGTATTTTTCCCCGACAATGGCCTGTAACTTCGTTATGACCGCAAGGGTTATCCGATTATACTCCATAGGTGAGTCCTCTCTCATTTTCTTCTCTCAAAAAAACAGAAAGGCCCCGCAGCATGCCGAGCCTTTCCCAATATTACAATAAGAGTCCCCGTAAGAAGGGTACCAACGTAAATTGATAGATTTTCAAAAAGCCAAAGACGCAAAGACCGATAGAGGCCCCGACGATGGCACCATTGATACGAATCCAGGCCAGGTCTTCGCCGACCTTGCTTTCCAGGAACTGGTTGAACCGCTTTTTATCGAACCCGGACAAGACGTCGCGAACGGCGACGGCAATGAGGGAATGTTCATGTTCCAAGATGACGTTAAAAGCCCGTCGGATCTGTTCATCAAGCCAGTCCTTGATTTCCGGATAGGAGCGGCAGTATTCCAAGTAGTGGATGAACTGACCTTCCAGCAAGTCCTTCAGTTCTTCCCGGCCCTGTTCGCCGGTCATGAAATAGTCTTTCGTCGAATGTTCGAGGTCAGCCAGCCACTGCTCGACGGGCAGGGCATCGACGAATTCATTCTGCCAATTCTGGACGCCAAAGGACAACTGACCGTTCATGGAATAAAGCAATACTTCCAATTTCCGGCACAGCCATTCCCGCTGTTCGCCTTCAGCGTGTTCCCATTGATCGAGCCAGTTGAGGATGCCGAGTTTTATATCCTTGGCAATCCGCTGAGTATCGACGATGCCGAGAACCTTGGTCAAGGTAATGCTGGACATGGACGAGTGCTGCGATTCTTCGCGCCACTGAATGATCAGCCGTTCCAAGAGTTTATCGAAATCGTCACTGTTGACGATGCGGCGAATGAGATTGATCATGTCCTGGAACATGGGACTGGTCGGATCTTCAAGCAGCGAAATGAGGCGGTCTTCCAAGAAGCTCACTAAGGGCTGGCGCTTCAAATACAGCCGCAGGTGACCGGCGATGGCCGTCTGGGTTTCGCCCCGCTGAATATGCTGATGAGCCCGCAGTGCCACTTCATAGAGGCCGGTACGGAGTTTTTTCCCGTCCCTGAGGGCCGCGCAGCCAGTCGACGGCTTTATCGATAAAGGAAATTTGATAGAGCTTATCCTTCCACATATCGGGCTGGAGCAGCTTTTCCGATATCAGTCTGGCAATCCCGTCGATGATGCGGTCGCGGTGGCGGTATAAAAGTTCGGTATGATAGGGAAATCCCAAGGGTTTTTCAAAGAGGGCCGTAACGGCAAACCAGTCGGCGATGCTGCCGATGAGAGCCGATTGGATGACGAAGAACAACAGCTCTTCCCACACCGATACGTCGTGGGTGTACCACCAAAGGAAGATGGCAATGAAGGCGACGAACGACAAGCCTAAAATGAGATTGGCACGCTGTCGGTAAGTCATAAGATAGCCCCTCCTTTCATGGCGTACATGGCAAGATAAATGACGGCCCCTAAGACGGCGCCGACGAGGGAGCCATTGACGCGGATCATCTGCAAGTCGTACCAAACGCTGTTTTCCAGCTGTTCAGCCAGATACGTCCCGTCATATTTAAGGATTTCGGCTTCGGCCGTCTTGCCGAACCAGAGCTGGAGCCGCTTCAATTCACGGGCTGCAAAAGCCAGTGCCTGACGGTTGATCTGTTCGACCTGTTCCGGATTTTCGTGCCAGCCTTCCAGTTTTTGGACGACGAATTCAGCCGCCGCCGTACAGAAGCGCTTCTGATTGTCCGGATCCTGGACGTAGCGCTGCCAGGCTTCCTGCGTATCCGGGCGCAGCATCAGATGGTTATACATCTTATCTTTATAAGTATCGATGCGCTGACTCCACTCTTCATTGATTTCGATATGTTCAGCCTGCTGCCACAGATAATGGAGGGCTTGCTGACGTTGAAGGGAATTTTCTTCCTTGGCTTCTGCCAAAAGGGTCAGGCATTTTTCCTGCAGCAAACCGGCAACGTGGCTCGGCTGAAAGACTTCCATTTTGATGGCCGCTTTAATAGCCCAGCCCAATAAGATGTTGTGCTTGGCATACTGCCGCAGGGACGCTTCATAAATCTCACCGATATACCCTTTTGTCACGTCGCTCTTGACCACTTGTTCCAAGGCAAAAATCATAAAATCGAGAAAATCCTTGCCCGATTCACCGCGAAGGCTGGCCTTAATGGCCTTGCTCATGACCGGTGCCAAATCGATTTTTTCGACGGCCGATCCGCCGATGCCGGCAAAGGCCTTGACGACAGTCTTCATGTCGACGGTGTACAAAAAGGTGTTTAAAATTTGGCCGAAGATGCGCTCTGCCGATTGGAACCCCTTTTCCGTATGGAGATAATCCAGCGTCGCCCCTAAAATAGGATGACGCTTGAGGACATTATACATATTGGAAACGGTCAAAATCTCCGATTCGATCATGTGCCGCGCCATTTCGGCAATGCGTTCCTTACTGTTGGGAATCAAAGCCGTCTTAAAGGAAATGCCCAAGGGGCGCCGAAACAGGGCCGTAACGGCATACCAGTCGGCAAGGCCCCCGATGAGAGCGGCTCCCGCTAAATGGGTCAAGAGACCTCCTGCAAAAAGTCTTGGAACGGATAGGCCAACAAGAGAATGATTGCGGCTATGATCAGGATATAATTGGCAATCTGGCTTCGTCTTCCGCCACTTGTATTACTCGCCATAATACCTCCTATTACTCATGGATGATAACGTCATCCCCATCGTGTTTCGGAATCCATAAGGGTACGTCGGGATAAGCCTTTTTAAAAGCGTCAGACGGCGTCCACGGAGTCCCAAAATAATGCATGGGAATAAGACACTTGGTTACGGAAACATCTTTTAAAAATCCGGTGACGCCCCATTCGCGAGCCCCTTCCAGGCGGGCATCGACGGGGAAAAAGGCGATGTCAAAGGTCCTTCCGGCCAGATGCTTCATTTCCCGTTCAAAATTGGCCTTGGCTTCGGCATTGTTTTCATCGGTATCACCGAGCCAGTGCCACCAGTTCAAGTCACCGGCATGGAAAATCTTCAGCCCGTCGGTTTCGACGAGGAAGGATCCGCCTTCATCGGTCGATCCGAACTGGGTGATTTTCGTATCGCCGAGGGTCAGCGTATCATAGAGCTTCATGGCGTGAACCGCCTTGAGTCCGTCGCGCTTTAAAGGAACGTCTTCATTGATGATGTACTGATCGCCGTCGAAGTCGGCAATGCGGCCGTTAAAGTGGTCGTCATGCCAGTGGGTGACGAAAAACCAGACCGGTTTCCGCCGTATCTGGCTGTAAGCCTTGACCGTTCCCGACGGATCTTTGTAGTAATCAAAGACCAGAACCTTGGAATCAGTCTCAACAGAAAAAGCCACTGTGATTTAAATAGGTAATCTGCGTGCTCATATAATATAACCTCCTTTATCGGGTTGATAAATCATTATGCATAGTCTTTATTATACCATATATGCGCTCCCGATGTACATCGTACCCGCTTCCTTCCCCGAAATGGGCTCATTTTTCACCGCCAAAAGAGGTCAAAAAGGAGGTTCATCATCGTCATTTTTAATAAATCACCAAATTTGTCATCTTTTTACAAAAATTCTATTGACAAACGGAATGCGAAGGCGTATTATGTTCTCAAACCAAAGACACAAATGCAATGATTGAAACAAGTACACACAGGAAACGGTACAGAGAGTAGGGGTCATTGGCTGAAAGCCCTTATCAAAGTCAACTGTGATGGAATGCCTTCAAGAGCAGGATGATTGAACCGACAGTAGGTCGTCCCGGTTGCCGCCGTTATGGGTATTGAGTGGCAGTCTTCGTACTGCAATCAGAGTGGAACCACGGACCATCGTCTCTGTATGACGAGGTCTTTTTTTTATTCATTTTTCAGACTACAGGGAGGCGCTAAGCCAATGTTCAAATCACTTCGTCAACGACATTCGCGTCATTAAGGACCGCGATCCGGCGGCCAAGAATACGCTCGAAGTCTTGCTATGCTACTCCGGCCTTCACGCCATTTGGGCTTACCGCCTGGCTCACCGCTTCTACCGGCATCAATGGTTCGTCACTGCCCGGATTATTTCCACCATCGCCCGCTTCTTTACGGGAATCGAAATCCATCCCGGAGCGCAGATTGGCAGCGGCCTCTTCATCGACCATGGCATGGGAATCGTCATCGGTGAGACAACGGTCATCGGCAACAACGTATCCCTCTATCAGGGCGTAACCCTCGGTGGTACCGGTAAAGAAAAGGGCAAACGCCATCCGACCATCGGCGATTATGTCGTCGTCGCCTGCGGGGCCAAAGTCCTCGGTTCTTTTACCGTCGGTGAAGGCGCTAAGATCGGTGCCGGCTCCGTCGTCTTAAAAGCCGTTCCACCACACTCAACAGTCGTTGGTATTCCCGGTCGAGTCGTCGTCCAAAAAGGCAAGCATCTTAAAGGCAGCCACAGCGAACGCGACGTCGACCTCAACCACAATCGCCTGCCCGATCCCATCGAGGATCAGATCGTCGCCCTCAAACGCCAGGTCATGCTCTTAGAACACCGCCTGGAATTGATCGACCAGCGGCAGGATGAGCGATGTCCCAACCAAATGAGGCCTTTAAAATAGTCCTCTGCCTTTGTTGTTCCCCTGTATAGGAAAAGAAATTTCCAACACAGGTCTACATATAATTTATACCGATTCGGTATAGCTTATCATTTACTGTTTATACCATTGCATTCATCGGGGGATGAATCCATACGAAAAGGAGAGATGTATCATGAGTAAAATTTACACGTCTATGTTACAGTTAGTCGGCAACACACCGTTATTGAAACCGGAACGCTACAACAGCGCTGCTGGCATTTCTGCCAATCTGCTCGTAAAACTCGACGCCTTTAACCCGGCCGGCTCTGCCAAAGACCGTATCGCAAAAGCCATGATCGAAGACGCTGAAAAGAAAGGTGTCCTTAAGAAGGGTTCGGTCATCATCGAACCGACCAGCGGCAATACCGGTATCGGCCTGGCTGCTGTCGCCGCAGCAAAAGGCTACCGCGCCATCTTCACCATGCCGGAAACGATGTCCGTCGAACGCCGCAACCTCATCTCCGCTTATGGTGCTGAAATCGTCTTGACTCCGGGGAAAACGGGCATGCAGGGTGCCGTCGATAAAGCCAACGAATTGGCCAAAGAAATTCCCAATTCCTTCATTCCCAGCCAGTTCACCAACCCCGTCAACCCTGAAATTCATCGCCTGACGACGGGTCCGGAAATCTACGAAGATACAGACGGTGCCGTCGACATCTTCTTGGCAGGTATCGGTACCGGTGGTACCATTTCCGGTGTCGGCCAGTACCTCAAAGAAAAGAAACCGTCGGTCAAGATCATCGCCATCGAACCGAAGGATTCGCCGCTCCTCTCCGAAGGCCATGCCGGCCCGCATAAAATCCAGGGCATCGGTGCCAACTTCGTTCCTGAAACCCTCGATACGAAGATCTATGATGAAGTCTTCACGGTCAGCAACGAACAGGCCTTTGAAACGGCTCAGAAATTCACCGAAGCCGAAGGCCTCCTGATCGGTATCTCCGGCGGTGCAGCCCTCTTTGCCGCATCGGAAGTTGCCAAACGTCCGGAAAACGCTGGCAAAACCATCGTAGCCTTCCTGCCGGACAACGGCGACCGTTACCTCACGACGCCGGGCTTCATCCAGCAGAAAGTAAAATAATTCTCACGAAAAAACTAACCAACACCCATCTTGCCAAAAAAATGAACTGCTTTTATAATAAGGGCAGTTCATTTTTTTCATCAAGAAAAAGTGTTATTCACTTGATAAAATGAAAGTATTTATCATATTTTTATTCATTTAGAAGGGAAGTATCCTTATGTCTAAAGAAGAGTTAGAAAAGGAACACCAGCACGACGATCATGAACACCATCATGATCATGACCATAAACAGCATCATGAACATGACCATGAACATCATCATGACTATGAACATCATCACGATCATGACCATAAGCACCATCACGATCATGACCATGAACACCATCACGATCATGACCATGAACACCATCACGATCATGACCATGACCATCATCACGATCATGACCATGACCATCATCACGATCATGACCATGACCATCATCACGATCACGACCATCATCATGACAGTCTGGCCGATCATGTCCATCCCCATGACCACAACCACCCCCACGTCCACGGCGGCGTCAATGACTACATGAAGGCCGTTGCCGAATATCGCAAGACCTTCGCCTCCAAGCAGGATGTGTTGGAACAGACGCCGGACCCGGCTGTCCGTGAAATGCTGCTGCGCATGGAACAAATCGGCTGTGATACGACCTTCGACCGCTTTGACCAGCAAAAACCACAGTGTACCTTCGGCCTTGCCGGCGTCTGCTGTAAGAACTGCAACATGGGTCCCTGTAAGATTACGCCGAAAACACCTCGCGGCGTCTGCGGCGCCGATGCCGACCTCATCGTATCGCGCAACCTCCTGCGCAGTGCCGCCGCCGGCGTTGCCCAGCACGGGGCCCACGCCCGTGAAGTCCTGCTGACCTTGAAATTCATCTCCGAAGGGCGGCTGAACCTGCCCATCCTCGGCGTTGAAAAACTGCACCAGGTCTGCAAAGCCTTCGGCATTCCCGATGATACAGACGACGTCAAAGCTCTTGCCGGCAAATTGGCCGACGTCCTCTTGGCCGACCTCTCCCGCCCGCTGCCCGATGACTACGAAACGATTAAAGCCATGGCTCCGGCAGAACGGCAAAAAGTCTGGAACGACCTCGACATCATCCCCATCAGTGCCTACAACGAAGTCTTTGACGCCTACCATCGCACCGGCGTCGGTACCGATGGGGACTGGCAGAGCATCATGAAACAGTTCCTGCGCTGCGGTCTGGCCTTCTGCTTTACCGGCGTCGTCGCTGCCAACATCGCAACGGACGTCGTCTTCGGCATCGGCCATCGGGCTACGTCCAAAGTAAATATCGGGGCCTTGAAAAAGGGCTACGTCAACATCGCCGTCCACGGTCATCTTCCGACCTTGGTCAGTGAAATCGTCCGCGTCGGCCGCTCACAGGAATTCATCGACCTGGCCAAGGCTCACGGCGCCAAGGGCATTCAGTTCTACGGCGTCTGCTGTTCCTGCCTGGCCGCCATGTACCGCTATGAAGGGGTCATCCCCTTGTCCAACGCCGTCGGCGCCGAACTCGTCCTCGGTACGGGCGCCCTCGACTTATGGGTCGCTGACGTCCAGGACGTCTTCCCGTCCATTATGGACGTTGCCCGCTGCTTTAAGACGACCGTCGTCACGACCAGTGATTCTGCCCGTCTGCCCGGCGCCGAACACTACGCCTATGACCACCACCATTCCAACATTGAAGATACGGAAAAACTGGCTCGAAAAATCGTAACCCGGGCTATCGAAAGCTTTGAAGCCCGCCGCGACGTACCGGTCTTCATCCCGTCTTACGAAGTCACGGCCGACGTCGGCTTCAATGCTGAAAACATCGCCGAAGAATTCAACGGTTTCGGCCCTCTTGCCGACGCCCTGAAGAGCGGACAGATCAAAGGCATCGTCAATATCGTCGGCTGCAACAACCCCCGTGTCGTTTACGAACGGGCCGTCGTCGACGTAGCTGATGAACTCTTGAAAAACAACATTCTCCTGTTCACCAACGGCTGTGCTTCCTTCCCGCTCTTAAAGCTCGGTTTCTGCAGCAAAGAAGGCGCCGCTAAGGCCGGAGATTCCTTACAGAAATTCCTCGGCGGCAAACTGCCTCCCGTATGGCACATGGGCGAATGCGTCGACAACACCCGTGCCTCCGTCGTCTTAGGCGGCATCGCCCAGGCTGCCGGCCACGACATCAAAGACATGCCTTATGGCTTCGCCAGCCCGGAATGGTCCAACGAAAAGGGCCTCGACGCATCCCTTGCCTTCCGCCTCTTCGGCATCGACTCCTATCACTGCGTCGAACCGCCGGTCCAGGGCTCGACCAATGTTGAAAACTTCTTGAAACACGATACGAAAGAAACCCTCGGTTCAGTCATGACAGTCAACGTCGATCCCAAGGCCCTGGCCAAACAGATCGTCGCCGACATCGAAGAAAAGCGCCGCAAATTAGGTTGGGATTAAGTCTTTTCTATCGCTATTTAATGATTTATATATGTAAAATCGCCGCCAAGAACTTTCTTGGATCGGCTGTTTTATCGTATATACAGAGAGAGGATATTTCAATATCGTTTTATCGTCTTACATGTCCCGGCTGGCTACGATATCGACACCGAGGCCTAAGATATCTTTGACGATGACATCGCCAGTCTTGATCGGAGCTTTGACATGGACGCTGCGCAAAGCCAGGGCGCAGTCGAGGATTTTTCCCCTTCGGAAGGGTCGTCTTGGATACGACCGGCAAGAGCGGCAGTTCACCGCCTTCGATGCTGACCGTCGACGTCAGCATGCGCTGGGATCGGTCAATTCCTGGTGGGCATACGTTTCGCCGCGAGGACAGGTATTGCCGGTTACATTCGTAACTTTACCATCTTCTAAAGTAACCGTAAGCAAGCAGCCCATAGGGCAGTTGATGCAGTTTAATTGTTTCGTTTCTACGCTCATATTATGCTTCCTCCTTTACGGAAACAGTCCAATCCGCATGATGACCTTTGGCTTTGGCAGCCGGTACGTTGACAGCAATCATTTCACTCGGTTTGGCAACGGGGAGGACTTTCGTCAGCAGCGTATCGTCACCGCTTTTTACCGTAAGGCGAACTTTTTTCATCGGTTTGCGGACACGCATGAAGAGGCGAATCGTTTCTCCTTCGGCCGTAGCACGGACGTGCTGGGGAACGCAGGTTCTGACTTCGTCAACAGCTTCAATGGCGATATCAGCGACGTCTTCCGGCAGCTGTTCCTGAGCCTTGAGAGCCGCGTACTTGCCGGCGATTTCCGCTTCTTCCGATACGAAATCGACTAAGTCGTGGACGTGTACGACATTGCCGGCAGCAAAGATACCAGGGATGCTCGTTTCACGATGCTGGTCGACGATCGGGCCATTGGTCAAGGGATGCATGGCCATGCCCAAGCCGCGGGACAATTCATTTTCCGGAATGAGGCCGACGGACAAGAGCAGGGTATCGCAGTCGATATCGAATTCCGTGCCCGGAATCGGTTTCATATGGTCGTCGACTTTGGCCGCCGTAATGCCGCTGACCCGATCTTTCCCATGGATAGCCGTAATCGTGTGCGACAGATACAGGGGAATATCATAGTCATAGAGGCATTGAACCATGTTTCGCGTAAGACCGTTGGAGAAGGGGCAGATTTCGAGAACGGCCTGTACCTTGCAGCCTTCCAGAGTCATGCGGCGAGCCATGATCAAGCCGATATCACCACTGCCGAGGATGACGATTTTCTTGCCCGGCAAATAGCCTTCCATATTGACCATGCGCTGAGCCGCACCAGCAGTGAAAACGCCGGCCGGACGATAGCCCGGAATGCGGATGGCACCGCGCGTCCGTTCACGGCAGCCCATGGTAAGGATGATCGTCTTGCCTTTTACTTTCATCAGGCCGTGTTCCGGGCTGACGGCGGTAACGGTTTTATCCTGACCGATGTTTAAGACCATCGTATCGACGAGGATTTTGATTTCCGGTTTATCTTTGACCAAATCATAGCAGCGCTGGGCGTAGCCGGGACCGGTCAATTCTTCTTTAAAATGATGGAGACCAAAGCCGTTGTGGATGCACTGCTGAAGAATGCCGCCGGCTTCACGGTCACGTTCGAGGACGAGGATTTCTTTCGCGCCGTTCTGCCAGGCGCTGTATGCAGCAGACAGGCCTGCCGGGCCGCCGCCAACGATGATAATATCATAAAGTTGTTCACCCATTATGCCTTACCTCCGCTTTCTTTATTATAGAACATATAGGAATTACGCATTTCTTTCCGAACTTCCGTAACCGGGATGTTCAATTCACGGGCCAAAATCTGTGTGACACGAGGTCCGCAGAAACCGCCTTGGCAGCGGCCCATGCCGGCACGGGTACGGCGTTTGACACCGTCGACGGTGCGGGCACCGACGGGACGATGGATGGCATCGATGATTTCACCTTCGGTAATCGTTTCGCAGCGACAGATGACGCGGCCATAGCGAGGATCTTTGGCGATGAGGGCTTTCTGGTCCGCATCGAGCATCATGCGGAAGCAAGGCTGGGCCGGACGGCCTTTTTTATAATCGGTATTGGCCGAAGCACCCGTTTCCGATACGATGAGGTTTACCAGTTTTTTGGCGATGGCCGGTGCCGACGTGAGGCCCGGCGACTGGATGCCGGCAGCGTGGAGAAGGCCTTTCGTCTTTTCCGACGGACCGACGATAAAGTCACCTGTGCTGGAAACGGCGCGAACACCGGAGAATTCAGTAATCGTAGCTCCGACAGGGATATTGGGGACTAAGCGGCGAGCCTTGTCCAGGATTTCGTCCATCCCGGGAATGGTAACGGCCGTATCGTCCTTGTCGTCTTCCGGAAGGTCCTGGGCATTCGGACCGACGAAGACGTTACCGTGGGTCGTGGCACAGACCAGAATCCCCTTGCCCATCTTGGTCGGCGTCGGGAAAATCGGTGAGTAGACCAAATCTTTCTGAGCCGTCTTATCGAAGAGAATGTATTCGCCGCGGCGCGGTTTAATCGTAAAGCTGTCGTCACCAGCCAGGCGGCTGATGTCATCGGCATGGACGCCGGCAGCATTGATGACGTACTTCGTTTCAATCGTTCCTTTATCCGTTTCAACGGCCTTGACGGCACCGTTTTCTACGACGATGTCCGTAACCTTACAGTCACGGATGACTTCGGCACCGTTGATGACGGCATTTTCCGCAAAGGCCAGAGCCAGTCCAAAGGGCCAGCAGATGCCGGCAGTCGGTGCAAAAAGAGCTGCTTTGATATCTTTGCTGACATTCGGTTCTTCTTGGCGCATTTCATCGCCGCTGACGATTTTCAAACCGGGAACGCCATTGGCCTGTCCACGAGCGAGGAGTTCCTGAAGGACCTCTACCTGTTCGTCGTCGAGAGCTGCGACATATGACCCAGACCAACGAATTTCCAAATCCAATTCATCCTTTAATTCATGGTACATCGCATTGCCTTCTACGTTCATCAAAGCCTTCATGCTTCCCGTGGGAGCATCGAAACCTGCGTGAAGAATGGCACTATTGCCTTTTGTCGTACCGGCTGCTAATTCCGGTTCCTGTTCAACCAGAACAGCGCGAAGATTATACTTGGATAATTCGTGCAAAATGGCTGTGCCGGTAATACCGCCGCCGATTACGACGACATCTGCTTGTTTTGTCATATTCACAACCTCTTTCTCTGTAAATGCCATGGAGTACTATCTTTGATGCCCTTATTATATAAGTTTGTGAAAATAATTGCAAGTGTATTTTTACATTTTTTCATTTCAGGGCAATGCTAATTTATCATAGCCCCAAAATAAGCCATGACATATGCATTGTCCTAACTTGAAATTAATTTCATTTTATAAAGAAATTTTGTAAAGTTTAAAATTATAGGGACTCATACCGAGTCCCTATAACCGAAATACGCTTCATGAAATTAAAATACGTGCAGTGCCGCAGCGACGACGTAGGCGGCAAAGGCACCAACCATCGGAGCGATGACAGGAACCCAGGCGTACCCCCAATCGGAGCCGCCTTTACCGGCAATCGGCAAGATGGCGTGAGCCAGACGAGGCCCCAAATCACGGGCGGGATTCATAGCATACCCCGTAGGACCACCAAGGCTCATGCCCAAGGCCCAGATAAGGACGCCGACGATGTATGGCCCAAGGCCGGCAGGAATCTTACCGACAGCCGGCGAAAAGATCATCCAAATGACGAACATTAAGAAGAAGGAAGCGATAAATTCACAAAGGAAGTTGGCCGGATAGTTGCGGATAGCCGGGGCCGTGCAGAAAATGCCCAGTTTCGAAGCCTTGTCTTCCGTTTCAGCCCAATGGGGCAAATAAGCCAGCCAAACGATAGCGGCACCGAGGCAGCCACCCAGGATCTGAACGATCGAAGTCATGATAAACTGCGGTACCGAATAGATGCCGATCATGGTTTTCCCTAAAGTAACGGCAGGATTCAAGTCACCTTGCGGTGCCCCCAGCGTCGTCGCCGTAAAGACGCCGAGCATTACGGCAAAACCCCATGCCGTAGTAATACAAATCCAACCGCCGCCCTGGCCTTTCGATTTAGCCAAGGTATTGCAGGCACAGACCCCGCCCCCAAAGACGATGAGGACCATTGTTCCGATGAATTCACCAAGTAAGTTATCGTATATCATAGTTACACACCTCTTTATCAGTCTTCATCACTCAGCCAATGCATTGCGTGTTTAACCGCTTTGCGCCAGCCTTTATAATAGGCACCGGATTTTTCAGGATCCATGGTCGGTTCAAACCGGTTCTGAAGTTTCCAGCTCGATACCAAATCTTCTTTCGAATCCCAGACGCCGACAGCTAAACCGGCCAGGTATGCCGCACCGAGGGCCGTCGTTTCAATGACTTGAGGACGATCGACAGGAACGCCGAGGATATCGGCCTGGAACTGCATGAGCATATTGTTGGCAACGGCGCCGCCGTCGACCTTTAAGGCTGCCAGTTTGATGCCCGAGTCAGCTTCCATCGCGCCGAGAACGTCTTTCGTCTGATAAGCCATGGAATCAAGGGTAGCTCGGACGATGTGAGATTTTTTTCGTGCCTCGAGTAATACCGATGATAAGGCCGCGGGCATCCATATCCCAGTAAGGAGCCCCGAGGCCGACGAAGGCCGGTACGACATAGACGCCGTCAGAGTCGGGAACTCGTTTTGCGACCCATTCCGAATCGGGCGCCGTATCGATGAGGCGCAAGCCGTCGCGGAGCCACTGGATAGCCGAGCCGGCGACGAAGATCGAACCTTCGAGGGCGTATTCTACTTTTCCGTCAAGGCCCCAGGCAATGGTCGTGACCAACCGTTCTTAGACGGGATGGGCGTCGTCCCCGTATTCATCAGCATGAAGCAGCCTGTGCCGTAGGTATTCTTGGCCATGCCCGGTTCAAAACAGGTCTGACCGAAGAGCGCTGCCTGCTGGTCACCGGCGATACCGGCAATATTGACCATGCCGCCGAGAATAGACGGTTCCGTCCAACCATAGATGTCGCTCGACGGACGAACTTCCGGCAGCATCGATTTCGGAACGGTTAAATATTCAAGGAGCTGGTCGTCCCACTTTAATTCCTTGATATTGAACATAAGTGTGCGCGATGCGTTGGAGTAGTCCGTAATATGAACTTTGCCGCCGGTCAGCTTCCAAACGAGCCAGCAGTCGATGGTCCCAAAGAGGAGATCGCCATTTTTCCGCCCTTTCTCTAGCCCCCTTCTACGTTGTCAAGAATCCATTTTACCTTGGTGCCTGAGAAATAAGCATCGATGACCAATCCTGTCTTTTCACGAAATTCATCGACCAGGCCGCGAGCTTTCAAGTCTTCACAGATTTCTGCCGTCTGGCGAGACTGCCAAACGATGGCATTGTACACCGGATCGCCCGTTCTTTTATCCCAGACGACGGCCGTTTCACGCTGGTTGGTAATGCCGATAGCTGAAATTTCATTAGCTGTCAGATTCGACTGGGCCAAGGCTTCCCGCATGACTTCCAGCATGGTGTGGTAAATTTCGTTGGCATCGTGTTCTACCCAACCCGGTTTTGGAAAATACTGGGTGAATTCTTTTTGGCTGACACTGACGATATGTGATTCATTGTCAAAGATAATCGCGCGATTGCTCGTCGTGCCGGCGTCAAGAGCCATTACATACTGCTTTTCCTGCATAATACATTTCTCCTTCCATACATAACATCTAGCAATTCTTTCGCTTATTGCATATAATGCTTTACATGTTTTCATTATACATCTCTCGCAATTATTTTCAATTACATTTTCACATATTTTCAATTCTTGTATAACCTTCGTAAAGTCATGTTTTTATGCAAGATGCAATGTATATACAGTCAGTATCTTTTTTATTATATCGTTCCACCTTGCAAAGGGACCGCTAAAAAATGCGATAATAAAGGGGAAGTTATTGTACGAATTTCCTTTCGACAGCCGTGTTTTGAGAAGCACCATATTGAGGATGAATGCCTATGCAACATGATAAGAATAAACTGGCAATCAGTGCCGCAAAATTATACTATCAGTCCAATTTCAGCCAGGCAGAAATCGCCAAGGAGATGAAATTATCCCGCCCTTCGGTTTCGCGACTCTTGCAGCATGCTAAGGACAAGGGTTTTGTACGCATCGAAATCTTCGACCCCATCGAGGACCAGAGCCAACTGGCCCAAAAAGTAGCTGCCGCCTACGGACTGCGCGACGTCTGCATCGCCAACGCGCCCATTGAAGATGAAGAGGAAATAAAGAAATACATCGGACAGCGCGGCGCCGCTTACGTCAACGACATCATTCAAGGCGGCGACATCATCGGCGTCGGCTGGGGAACGACGCTGAAGAATCTGTCCCATCAACTCCTCCCCCACCCGTTAAAAGGTGCCCAAATTGTCCAGCTCGAAGGGGGCATCACCTTATCGACGAGCGAAACTTATGCCAATGAAATTTTGGAAAAGTTCGCCAGCAATTACAGTACCATTGCTCAATACCTGCCCCTTCCGGTCTTATTCGACTCTAAGGAAGTCAAGGAAATGGTCTACCGCGACCGCCATATCAAACGCGTCCTTGAACTCGGCCGCAATGCCAATATCGCCATCTTCAGTGTCGGTACCGTCCGCGACAACGCCCTTTTCTTCCGCCTGGGCTATGCCGATTCACAGGAAAAGAACTATTTAAAAACTCATGCTGTCGGCGACATTTGTTCCCGATTCTTCGACAAAGATGGCAATATTTCCAGTCAGGAACTGAATGACCGCACCGTTGGAATCGACCTGGCCGACCTTCGGAACAAAGAATACAGCATCTTACTTTCCGGCGGTGACGGAAAAGTAGACAGTATCCGAGCTGCCTTAAAAGGCGGCTATGCCAACGTCCTCATTACCGACCAGTTCACGGCCAAAAAATTATTATCCGAATAGCAAAACGCCCTGCCACACTGCGGCAGGGCGTTATTTTTTTACAATCGTTTAGATAGAGGCCTATTCCCAAGCGCTGTCAGGAAGGGCCGTAATATCATCCCAGGCATTATTAATGGCCTCGGCCATCAATTCTTTTCCCGGTGGATCCAGATGAAGTCCGTCGAGAGCAAGCTCGGTTTTGAGTTCACCGTCATCATCGGCCATGCCGGGTACGATATCGATGTGAACCTGGGTATCGATATAATCGTTGACTTCGGCAATGGAGAGCCGCCAATCGTCGGTCGTATCCTGGTCGAAGGCGGCCTTGATGTTGCGCGGATTCAGCGGCGGAATCGTCAGAAATACTGGTTTTATGCCGTTCTCCAGAGCCTGTTTCTTAATCGACTGGAGATCGCCAATGACTTCCCATGACGGGACGCCGGCCCTCAGGCTGTTCGAGCCGACAAGGACGATGACGTACGACGGCTTAAAGGGCAGGACATCCTTTTCAAAGCGCTCGGCAGCCATTGTGCTCGTATCACCGCTTTGAGACAGATTGATCGTCGGAAAGTGCAGATACGAAGCATAGCTGAACTCCCAATCGGTGGGCGAATAGGAAACACTGCCGCCGCCGTGACTGATACTGTCGCCAAAAATGGCCACTTCCCCGGCTTCGGTCTTAGGACTCAGCTCGAAGGGCACGGCATCGGAATAGCCGCCAATGGGCTTTCCATCTTCATCCAAGGCCCGAACACGCCAGTAAAAGGGCTTGTCACCCCAGCGAGCCTTTTGGTCATACTGCTGGGAGTATTCCGGATGATAGACGTCAATACGGTGGATCGACGGCCTCGTCCCGTTAGGATTTTCCGGAGCCCCATCAAGAACTTCTACTTCGTACGACTTGGCACCGGGAACGGCAATCCAGTCATACACCGGATAGAGCAGCCATTGACCGGGACCTTGGTTGTAAAAAGACAAGGGAGTCGGCTTCTCCCTCACGGATTTAAAAATATTCACGTAGGTTTCTTCAATATCAGAAAATTCACTGACCGGCCGGCCTTTGAGGTCCAGACCGCGCACGCGCCAGTAAAAGACGGAACCAAAGAACGTATCGGGTAATTTTAATTCCAACCCCGTCGCATAAGCCCGCTGATCCTCCATGAAAGGTTCATAGGCCGTCGCTCCTGCATCGGCGTCGCCGTCTTTTTTCAAAATCTGTACATCGTACATAACGGCGCCATCAACGCGGCTCCAGCGAAGGATTGGATGACCGGCAGCCGGATTCGACTGCGGATAATGCGATGTCACCGTGGGCTTTCCCTGAAGGACTGGCATCTCTTCATTATCGGGCATGGCCCGCTGCCGAGCTTGTTCTAAAACCATATCGACACCAGGAGAATGCGTCGATTGACGAGCTCCGGCAAAGATACCAACGCTTAGGGTCAGTACCATGAGCGCCACGACACAAGCGATCTGCCTATGCATCTTTATCCTTCTTTACTTGGTTTTCTTTAGTGGCCTTATACCCGTACTTCTGTGTCCATTCTTTGTCTTTCTGCTGGATATCGCCCTTGCTCAGCATGGCCGACTTGCTGTCGACGGCCCGCTGCAGGTTGCTGGCAATGCGCGTCACGCTGTCGCCGGCAGTTCCGGTCATGATGTACTGGCCGTTTAAATAGAGTTCATCGCCCTGAGTGCTGATATTCCAGGACGGGTCTTTTTTATTGATCGTTTCCGTCAATACCTTATTGTCTTTTGGCGCTTCGCCATAGACATCGTGGAAGGACCGCGCCAAATTCCCGGCAACCAGGAAGGCCCTGCGCCGCGAAGAATACGAGCCCATGGCCGCCGGCGTCACGACGGGCTGAGCGTTGACATAGACCGTATTGCCGCCGACTTGGACGTGGTTCCCCGACCACTGGCTCATGCGGCCGGCCAATTTTTGAATACGGCTCGACATCTGGGGATGGTTATTGGGGCTGATGACCCGTTTAAACCCTTCCTGCCACAAATCGCCGTACTGCTCGTAGACATACTGCATGGACGAGGCTGCGCCACCGACATTATACTCCGTATTCTTGAGAATATTGAAACCCGTTTCATCGGCCTGTTTTTCCTGGTCCATGGTAACGACTTCATTATCGATATAGTTAACAGCCACACTGCCGAGCAGGATATCGAGGACATTGGCATTGCCGCCGAGGGCTACGTCGACCAAGGTCGCGATGCCGATACTCTTCAGAACGCCGTTGACGGCATGACGCTTTTCCCCGTGCTGCATTTCATGGCTAAGGGTAAAGGCCAGTTCATCATCATTTAAGGCATCAACCATGCCGCGGTTGATGGAAATGACGCCGCCTACGGTTTCAAAAGCATTGAGCTCTTTCGAAGGATTGACGTATACGTCATAATTTCGTTTTACGAGGCCCGTAGCCACGAGGTTGCGCTGAATCGTTTCTACCCGTCGGCTGTAGGCTTCATTATCAAGGACGCCGGTCTTCGCCTGGGTACTGGCCAACATCTGTTTCTGATTCTGATCATCCATTTTCATCAACTGCTGACGGGCCAGGGCCATCGAAGCCGCGCCGTAAAGCAGGATTTGGGCTGCCGAAGCTGCAGAAACAGCGGCTACCGGCGCTACACAGAGGGTAAAGCCGGCCACCATCGTCGTCAGCCATTTTTTCCATCGATTCATGGTAAGTCATCTCCCTTTGGACAAACCGAAAGCTGATTGCGGCAGAGCTGCTCTTTTTTGTCTTTCGACCACTGCTTGATTTCCCACTCCCAATGCATGGCTTCGTGTTTTGTAGGAAAACCCTGGCACCAGGCCAGGGTCACAGGTCGACGGGAACGGGTATACTTAGCCCCTCTGCCATCATTGTGCGCTGCCACCCGTTTAGACACATCGAGGGTCCATCCAGTGTATAACGACTGGTCGGCACAGCGCACCATATACGTATAATAAGTCATGAAGCCTTACGCTTCAGCAGTAATTTCAACGGTATTCAAAACGACATCTTCAAGCGGTTTGTCGGCGAAGTCCGTCTGGACACCGCTGATTTTTTCGACGACGTCGTAGTTCTTGACGACCTTGCCGAAGATCGAATGATGGTTCTGAAGCCACGGCGTCGGTACGACGGTGACAAAGAACTGAGAGCTGCCCGTATTGGGGCCGGCATTGGCCATAGCCAAGATACCGGGCTGGCTGAAATCAAGGCCCTGGCCGAATTCGTCGGGAATGGTCTGTTCCGAGCCGCCGCGGCCGGTACCAGTCGGGTCACCGCCCTGGATCATGAAGTCGGCAATGATGCGGTGGAAAATGGTACCGTCATAGAATTTATCCTTAGCTAATTTGACAAAATTTTCGACCGTAATCGGTGCTTTTTCGGCAAAGAGTTCTACCGTGAAATCGCCATGATTCGTTTTGAACACAGCATACGTTTTATTATCTGACATTGTGAATTCCTCCTATTTACATATCTGTCGAATCTATTATAATATAGATTATATACATCTATATTACCGTAGAAAACCTCATTTCGCAAGCATCGTTTTCGTTTCCCAAAGGAAAGATAAATTTTCATTTTGTTGTAAATGCAACGGAAATAGAACACGTCCCCTGCTATACTCTATGTGTACTCGATAAGAGCTGAAAATACAGATTATCCAGTTATTCATTCATTTTTTATTGTGATAAAAATAGAGGAGGTTTTTTCAATGACAAAAGAACAACAGATGTTTTGCTTCCAGTGTGAACAGACCGCTTTCGGTACAGGCTGTACGGGCGGAGCCGGTGTCTGTGGAAAATCGTCGGCAGAAGCCGGTCTCCAGGACAAATTGACAGGAGCCCTGATTGGCTTGGCACGCACCTGTCAGACCGCCGTTCCGACGGCTCAGACCTACCGGGTCATTCTCGAAGGCTTGTTCACGACGGTTACCAACGTCAACTTCAACACCGAAACGACACAGGTCATGATCGACAAAGTTCATGCTGAATCGGCATCCCTTTCTTCCTCGCCGGCTGCCGACTACGACATGAGCGGCCTGTGGAATGCTAACGAAGACATCCGTTCCCTGAAATCGCTCATCCTCTTTGGTATGCGCGGCATGGCAGCTTATGCCTATCACGCACTCATGCTCGGCAAGAGCAGCGACGAACTGGGCGCCTTCTTCATCAAAGGCCTGTCGGCATTGAGCGAAGACTGGGGCATGGACGAACTGCTGCCCATCGTCATGGAAACGGGTAAAGTCAACCTGACCTGCATGGCCCTCCTCGACGAAGCCAACACCTCGACCTACGGCACACCGGTCCCGACAACGGTTCCCCTGACCATCGAAAAAGGCCCGTTCATCGTCGTTACCGGCCACGACCTGAAAGACATGGAACGCCTCCTGCAGCAGACTGAAGGTAAGGGCATCAACATCTACACCCACGGCGAAATGCTCCCGTCCCATGCCTATCCGGAACTCAAAAAATACAAACACCTCAAAGGCAACTTCGGCACGGCTTGGCAGAACCAGCAGAAAGAATTCGACGGCGTTCCCGGCGCCTTCCTGTTCACGACGAACTGCCTCATGCCGCCTAAGAAATCTTATATCGACCGCGTCTTCACGACGGAAGTCGTCTCCTTTGACGGCGTAACCCATATCGGCGAAGACAAAGATTTCACGCCGGTCATCGAAAAAGCCTTGGAACTCGGCGGCTATAAAGAAGAACAGCACTTCACCGGCATCAACGGCGGTACGACGGTTACGACGGGCTTCGGCCACGGTACGGTTCTCTCCGTTGCCGACAAAGTCATCGACGCTGTCAAAGCCGGCGCCATCAAACACTTCTTCCTCGTCGGCGGCTGCGACGGCGCTCGTCCGGGCCGTAACTACTATACCGACTTCGTTCAGCAGACCCCGGCCGATACGGTCATCCTGACCCTGGCCTGCGGTAAATACCGCTTCAACGACCTCGACCTCGGCACCATCGGCGGCTTGCCGCGCATCATGGACATGGGCCAGTGCAACGACGCATACAGTGCTATCCAGGTTGCCATCGCCTTGGCCAAAGCCTTCGACTGCGGCGTCAACGACCTGCCCTTGACCTTGGTCCTCTCGTGGTACGAACAGAAGGCCGTCTGCATCCTCTTGACCCTCCTCTACTTAGGCCTGAAGAACATTTATCTTGGCCCGACACTCCCGGCCTTCCTCTCGCCGAACGTCCTCAACTACTTAGTTGAAAACTTCAACATCTCCCCGACATCGACGCCGGAAGCTGACCTGAAAAAAATCTTAGGTTAATAGATATACGAAAGGCTCTGTCCCATGCGGACAGAGCCTTTTTTGCTTGCTGGCAATCGAAAAAATACGTATGTCGTCCCGCCTAAGCGCCGTAGGGCCACGTATCATGCAAGATATGATATAATAGGGAAAATCATTGCAGGAGATGAAGTTGTCGACGACTCCCTCTTATAGAAGCGGGAGCTTTGTAAGTCAGAAAAATCATAGGTAGTCACGACATCTTAGCGAGGCCTCCCTAATTCTGCCTACATCATCGGGCAGTTGACGATACCCGTTTTGCCACGGAGATTTACTCCGAGGCAGTCATTTTCTCTCGTAACGCGGGTGATTGTCTCCAGAAATCCACATCGAACCAAGAAGCTGGATATTCATAGCTCCGATACGATCATCATTGGATTGGTATCCGCACTGGCAGCGATACAGGTGTTGGTGAGGCTTACGGTGTTCCTTATGGATAGTAGCGCACTTCGGGCAACGCTGAGAGGTGTATTTTGCCGAGACTTTCAATACTTCCGAGCGATTTTCGTGAGCCTTGTAGGTCAGAAATTGCTCAAGCTGATAGAAAGGCCAGCTTCTTAGGTCGTAATTCTGCTTGGCGGTTTTGGATAGATTTGTTTCCTCAAAGCTGACACCTGTCAAATCTTCCAACACAAATAGCGTATCTGTGCCGTATTTCGTAACGAGTGTCTTACGGCCTTTGAGTTCAACTAACTTTGCCGTGCCAAGATTCCATGAGCCGTCCAGATATTTCGAAATGGCTTGCTTTCAAAGGTGCAACGAGTTCTTTTACCGAGTGTGTTGATAGAAAGGCTTTGTCCATTATCCACGAAGCTGTAATCACGATTGCGAACCAAATCCGCTTGCGGGCGCTTGAAGAAGATGGGCTTCCAAAGCCATTCGAGCGTTTTTGTTATGTATTTCCAGTTGCCATCTTCATCCTTGTATTTGTAGGGCTTTTGAAATAGCTGCTGACTGACCGTCTTATAGCGAGCCATAGTCGTCTTGATTGACGACTGTGCAAGCTGCGACTTTAAGCCAAACAACGCACGAAGGTCGCTATATAGTTCTTTGTTGAGGCTTTGATAAGCAACGTTAAATTGATTGTCGAAGATATATTGCGACACAAAATTTACAAGCCTGACGGTACTGTTCGGTCATCTGTTGGAACAATATCTCTTGTTCCGGAGAAACATGGAT
>ENA-OPYT01000054-OPYT01000054.1-human-gut-metagenome-genome-assembly--contig:-NODE-54-length-34100-cov-4.238690_pt1 | contig 34100 bp, 33 predicted proteins | sample MGYA00242636_ERZ504480 | MGnify/ENA primary metagenome ERZ504480 (study PRJEB26092, sample SAMD00036228) | human gut metagenome | host: Homo sapiens | study: EMG produced TPA metagenomics assembly of...
TCCGCGACGTCTATAATAGAAGAATAACATCGTGAAAGGGGAAGGTATTATGGAAACAAGGCTTTTAGGCTATTATGGAGAACAGGCTGCCATGGATTATATACGGCATCAGACGGATTATCGCATCCGCTGCTGCAACTACCGCAATCGCATGGGTGAAATCGATATCATTGCCGACCATGGACGGACGCTTGTTTTCATCGAAGTCAAGACGCGACGATCTGAGCGCTACGGCAGGCCCTGTGAGGCCGTTGAACGGCGGAAGCGTCAGAAAATTACCTGTGTCGCTTCGGGCTATCTGAAACAGTTCAGGTTGTGGGATAAGCCCTGTCGTTTTGACGTCATCGAAGTCTGGCCCGGCGCTGACGATCAGCCCGTTATCCGCCACGTCGTCCATGCTTTTTTTGCAGAAAGGCGGTGAACTCATGTTTGCACGCATTTCAGGTGCTGCGACCTTGGGCCTTGGCGGTCACGTCATCGCCGTCGAGACGGATATTTCAAACGGCCTGCCGTCCTTCGATTTGGTGGGATTGGCTTCGACGTCGGTCAAAGAAGCTAAGGAACGGGTGCGAGCAGCCATTAAGAACAGCGGTTATGAGTTTCCCATGCGGCGCCTGACGGTCAATCTGGCACCGGCTGATTTGAAGAAAGATACGTCGGGACTCGATTTGGGATTGGCCGTGGCGATCTTGGCATCGAGCGGCCAGATTCCCTTGGAAGCCTGTACGGACTGCCTCTTTTTAGGGGAACTGGCTCTCGATGGGGAGATTCGGCCGATAAACGGTGTCCTGCCCATGGTCATCGAAGGGGCCGCACAAGGCGTGAAGGCCGTTTTTGTAAGCTCTAAAAATGGTGCCGAAGCCCTTCTTTGCCCGTCGGTTACGGTCTATACGGCTGAGTCCTTGTCTCGCGTCGCCGGCCATTTGAAAGGCGAGGCGCCTTTGAAGCCCATCACGGCTCAAGAACAGCTGTCAGACATTCTCGATTACGACCTCGACTTTTCTGAAGTACAAGGCCAGGCCGAAGCCAAACGAGCGCTTGAAATCGCAGCTGCCGGCGGCCATAATATTTTAATGATCGGCCCGCCGGGAAGCGGCAAGACCATGCTGGCTAAACGGATTCCGACGATTTTACCGCCCTTGGGGAAGAAAGAGGCCCTGGAGGTGACGAAAATCTACAGTGTTGCCGGCCTCCTTCGGGAAGGGCAGCTCATGCAAAGGCGGCCTTTCCGAAGTCCTCACCACACGATATCCCGGGCAGGCCTCGTCGGCGGCGGAACGATTCCTCATCCTGGAGAAGTGACCCTCAGCCATCACGGCGTCCTCTTTCTCGATGAACTGCCGGAATTTCCCCGTTCGGTCCTGGAAGTGTTGAGGCAGCCACTGGAAGACGGCATCGTTCACATTGCCCGGGTCAATGCCGCCTTATCCTATCCTTCGCGATTCGTCCTGGTGGCGGCGATGAATCCCTGTCCCTGTGGCCGCTATGGGTTTGATGATGACTGTACTTGTTCTGAAAATAACCGTCATCGCTATATCAATAAGATTTCTGGTCCCTTACTGGACCGTATCGACCTGCACGTTCGCGTGGCCAGGCCGGCCTACGGCGACTTGGTGGCAAGCCAGGCCGCTGAGACGTCGGCAACGATACGGGACCGAGTCCTGCAGGCCCGGGAACGGCAGGCGGCGCGGCTGTCCAACTATAACTGTTTTTGCAATGCCCACATGGGGCACCGGGAAATCAAGGAGACGTGCTGCCTGAGCCAGCCTGCTCGAGAGATACTGCGTGAGACTTTTGACCTCCTTCGCCTCAGTGCCCGCAGCTACGACCGACTCATCAAAGTGGCTCAGACCATTGCCGACCTCTCCGGCGCAGCGCATATTGAAGAACATCATGTGGCAGAAGCCATCAGTTACCGAAACAAAATGTAAGGGAGGTGACGACGTGAGCGGCATCACGGAAGAAACGATGTATGCAGCGGCTCTGCAATCCCTTCCCGGTCTTGGCAGTCGGCGCTTGAAAGTTATCCTCGACCGCTATCGTTCGGCTAAGGCTGCTTGGAATACGTCGTGGGACGACGATTTGCGGCGTCGGCTGCGGTTTTCACCCACTTCTTTTGGCAAACTTATTGAAGAACGAAATGTTTTTGATTGGGACGGATTTTCCCGTAAACTTTCCTTTTATGGCGTTCGCCCCATTGCCCTGTGGGACGACGACTATCCCTGCTGGCTGCCCTTCATTGCCCAGCCGCCACTGGTTCTCTTTTGTCAGGGGACTATGGCTAGTGATCGATATACTCTGGCCATGGTCGGTTCGCGAAAGGCCAGTCCTTATGGACTCAATGCCGCTGAAACCCTGGCCATGAGTCTGGCCGAACGGGGAATTACCCTGGTCAGTGGAGGCGCCCGGGGCATCGATACTCGGATTCATCGGGGAGCGCTCAACGGGAAGGGGCGGACTATTGTCGTCGCCGCCAATGGCTTGGATCGGACGTATCCTCGGGAAAATAAGCGATTATTTCGAGACATCGTCGACAACGGCGGCGCCATTCTTTCGGAATATACCTTCGGGACTGAGCCGCGGGCCCAGCATTTTCCGGCCCGCAATCGCATCATTGCCGGCATGGCAGCGGCGACTGTCGTCATTGAAGCGGCCCTTGGCAGCGGATCCCTCATTACGGCCGACTTTGCCCTAGAGGAAGGGCGCGATGTCTTTGCCATGCCCGGCAGTATTTTGCCGAAACCAGTAAAGGGACGAACCGTCTGCTGCAGATGGGGGCCATGGCCCTGACCGATACCGACGATATTTTGCAGGTCTTTGAACATCGGGGATGGCTTATTCCGACCGCTGCGGAGGGAGGAGAAGAAATCGACTTCGATGAGACGGAACGGCAGGTCTTAGCCGCTCTTTCCATGGAACGGGCCATTCCGGCCGAAAGATTTGATGCTGACGACCGGCCTGCCGCTTCCCAAATTGCTGCACACCCTCCTTCGACTGCAACTAAAAAAGCCGTCGAGGAACTGCCCGGCGGCTATATTCGCTGCGCTGCGGCAGCTTTTCGGTTATAGTTTTGAAATATAGTGTCGTGCCTTATCGACGGAGACGACGTCAATCCAGCCGAAGGGACGCAGGACGTGACAGATATAGAAGAGGGTGTTGTAGTCGAGAATGAGGTTTTTCAGTCCCTTGAGGGTCCGCTTACTGCCTTCGACACTGGCGTAGCCTGCAAGGGCGGCATTGAGGAGAGACGTATCGGACCATTCTTCACGAAAACAGCTGTGGATGAAGAGAAAAAGGTCGAGGACGGCAGCCGGTGCCTGGATAAATTTCTTTTCATTTTCCCAATCTAGGAGGGTAACGGAATCATTTTCACGGTGATAGGCAATATCACGCAGGGCCGGACGGCCGTGATGCAGGCCCAGGACGTGGAGGCGAGCTAGCCCTTCGCCGGCTTTGGTAAAGGCATGGAGGCGCACGTCGGCGTAATCCTCTTCTTTGGCGACGCGCTGCAAGGTTTTGCCTACATTTTCCATGACGAAGAAGTCTTCGTCGAGAAGGACGATTTTTGGAGCCAAGGGCAGGCGGGAGTTGACGGTCATGATTTTATAGGCTTCACACCAAAAAGATGCCGAGGGATTCTGTTTGGCAAAGGCGTTGCGGCCATTGGACATACGGCGTTTGATAAAGTAGTTCATTCCATCGAAAGAAAGGGGGATAACCCGTTTGTCCGGGTTTTCGGCGATTGCTTCCTGAACCTTTTTGGAGAAGAGACGGATTGAACAAGAGTGTCACACCTTTCTATTAGTAAGACATAGTTTCATTATTTACCGGGTTTATACACAGGGTATGGTTTGATTATAGCAAATTTAGGGAGTAAAAGAAACGGAATCCTGTTTAAAATGTCGGTAAAATCAAGGTTTTCAGCATGCAGAGAGGTACTTCGAGGATGACGAAGTGCCTCTCTTAATATACTTTTATAGACCGAAAAGTTATAATGAAATTGATAAACGATATTGACATGTGAAGAAATACACTTTATAATAAAAACTGCAAAGTGGTATAAATTATTCAAAAAGGGAGATGTGTCGTATGTTTCAGAATACGGATTTTTGGATTGGTTTAGGTATCGGTGTCGTCGCAGGTGTCTTTGGCTACAAATTGATGTCCGAACGTGAACAGCAGCTTCTTGCTATGCAGCAGCCCGCAGCCGGCGCTTTGACGGCCTCCGTTCCGCTCGCTGAACTGCAGCGCCAGAAGGAAGAATTAGAAGACATGATTGCAGCCCAGGAAGCCGCACAGGCAAAATAATTACAGACTGTAAAAAGAAGACTGTTGCCTTTCGGTGACGGTCTTTTTTAAAGGGTAAAAAGAGAGAAAGGGCCGCGTTTATGTTTATTCCGACGTCGAAATGGGACTTCATCATTCGTTCTGTCTCCATCTCGTCTTACTTACCGGGCCGCATACGCCTGCACAGTAAGAAACTCATTGGCAATGCTGAACTGGGCCGCAAGGTCTACGCTTACATTGCCAGCTATAAAGAAATCGATAAGGTCGATATCAACGTCCTCACGGGTTCCGTCTTGATAACCTATCGGCCGCAGCTGCTGCGGACCAACGGCGAACTCGTTCGGGTAGAAAACTATATCAGGACCCATGCTGAAAGGAGAGGGTAATCATGTCATACGCCTCAGGTTTTATGGTGGGCACGTCGATCGGAAAAGCCGTTTACGACTTGTTCCATAAGAAAAGAGGAGGCAGCGCCTTTGCCGGTGCGCCTTCAATCCAAGGAGAAAAGAAGGCCGATGTGCCTCGCTTTGCCTGCGTTTCCGCACTCCCGGGCCGTCGCCGTTACCGGGCTGCGTCCCTTCTCGGCAATGCAGGGTTGGCCGAATTCATGGAAAAGAAAATCGGTGCCATGACCGGTATCAGCTCCATCGAGGTCAACACCGCTACGGGAAGTATTTTGGTCTATGCTGTAAGTGAAGCTGCGCTGGATCTTTTGGAAGATTTCTTCCGTTCCCGCCTCTTTCCCAGTGCTGTGGAAGGCATTATCAACGCCGTCTACGATGCTGACCGGAGCGCTTCTCGCCCGCCGGCAGAACCGACGTACCTCAAGGTTGCCCGGGCGACGGGGGATTTCTTTAATCAAGTCGTTCGAAAGAAATCGAAGCATCTCCTCGATTTGACGACCTTGGCGGCCTTATTCCTGGTCATCCGCGGCCTTCGCAAAACGGTCTTCATGGGCCAGCGCCCGTCGGGACCGCAGATGCTGTGGTGGGCCCTGTCACTCTTGAGGAGGGAATAGCTATGTACTTGTGCAATACGATTTTTCTACACAGCGAAATTCCCAGCCGCATGCGGCCTATCCTGAGTGTCAAGCTGCGTCAGGTCCGGGATATCGTCTCGGCCGTTGTCGAAGAAAAAAAGGTCACCGTCTATTATCGTAAGACCCTGGACTTGCGGGCTTTGAAGCTGTTTATCCGCGCTTTTGAAGAAAAGTACGGCCGCAAGAAAGAAGAAAAATTAGAAGACATGGACGTTGCCACTTACCGTCGGGAAGCCATCATCTCCGTCGGCGGCTTCATCGCCATGAACATTCTGCGCAAGGTCAATCCGGAATTTTACGGATCCATGCTCTTGTTTCGTCGACTCTTTACCTTATACATCGCGCGTCGCTATATTAAAAGCGGTCTCCTCAGCCTGGTAAAAGATCATCGAGCCAACGCCGATACCTTGACGGCAACGGCTGTCGCTGCCTCGGTCCTGTCCGGGAAACCTGAATCGAGCCTGACCCTCCTGGCCTTGTCGAACGGGGCTGAAATGATGACCGAATACGCCGCTGAACGTGCCCGTCGCCAGATTTCCGGCCTCTTAAAGCTCGATCAGCGCGACGTATGGCTCATCGAGGGCGGTAGAGAACACAAGGTTCCTGTCGAATCGCTGAAGCGGGGAGACCTCATCGCCGTCCATCTCGGTGAAAAGATCTGCGTCGATGGTACTGTCGTCGATGGCAATGCCGCCGTCAATCAGGCCTCTATTACGGGGGAATCGAATCCGGCTATCAAGCAGGAAAAGTCATCGGTCTATGCCGGCAGCGTCATTGAAGCGGGGGATCTCGTCATCCGAGTCGAAAAAGTCGGTGCCGATACGTCCTTGGCCCAGATCATTCACCTCGTCGAAGAAGCCCAGACCCGTCGGGCGCCGGTTCAGAATTTTGCTGATAAGATGGCCAACCTCTTGGTTCCGATTTCCTTTATCGGCGCGGCCATCGTCTATGGGGCGACTAAGGATTGGCAACGGGTACTCAACCTCTTGTTCATCGACTTCTCGTGCGGCCTGAAACTGTCGACGGCAACGGCCATTTCGGCAGCCATCGGCGTTGCCGCCCGGAAAGGGATTCTCATCAAAGGCGGCAACTACATCGAAAACCTGGCCGATATCGACACCGTCGTTCTCGATAAGACGGGGACCATCACCATGGGCGTTCCTCAAATCGACCACATCGAAACGGTCCAGGGGGTCAGCGATAAGGAAATGATTCTCTTGGCGGCGTCGGCAGAAATGCACTCCGTCCATCCGCTGGCCGTAGCCGTTCAGAAATACGTCAATGCCAAGGGCTGGCAGACACCACCGCACACATCTTCGGAAACGATCGTTGCCCGGGGCATGAAGGCCGTCGTTCCGCCCTTTGAAAGCTATGAAGGCGGCGACATCCTCGTCGGCAGCCGCCGGTTCATGACCGAATCCAATGTCGAAGGTATGCCGACCGTCGATAATAAGACCTGGGGCAAGAACCTCTTGTACATCGCCCGTGACGGCCAGTACCTCGGCTTCCTCACCATTCAGGATCCGATCCGACCGGGCATGAAGAAGACCTTGAACCGCATGCGCCGCTTAGGCATCGACGAAGTCGTCATGCTTACCGGCGACTCGAAAGACGTGGCCGCAGAAGTTGCCCAGGATATGGATATCGACTCGTACTACGCTGAAATCCTGCCGGAAGAAAAAGCCAACTACGTCATGAAGATGCAAAAAAGAGGCAACGTCATGATGGTCGGCGACGGCATCAACGATGCACCGGCCCTGGCATTTTCCGATATCGGCGTCAGCCTCGGCGGCAACAAGACCGACATCGCAGCCGAATCGGCAGCCATTACCATCCGTTCAGAAGATCCAGCTAAATTGTATGATGCCCTCCATATCGGACGAGAAACGATGCGGGCCATCAATCAGAACTTCACGGCGACCATTGCCGTCAACTCGGCCGCTATGCTCCTCGGGGCCTTAGGGAAAATCAGCCCCTTATGGGCCGCTGTTATCCACAACACGGCAACCTTAGCCGTCGTATTGAACAGCGTTCGCATTCTCGGGCCATCCGTGCCGAAGGTACGAAGAGCCTGAAATAAGAAGTCGTTATCGATTTTAGAAAACGATTCTTAAATGATACGAAAAATCACATATTCAAAAGAATGCATCAACCTGCATTCTGTAAAGATAAGAAGCGTATCTCGGTACGCTTCTTTCTTTTTATAAATGAATTTCAATAGCAAAGTGTTGACAGAGTATGTGAAAAAATATATAATATGTTTGGTAATGAAATATATTATCATTAGTTGAAGGGATGTGTGAGTATTATTTACGGAGCTGAAAGGAGCGATGTAAATGAGTGTCGTCATCGTAGGTGGAAATGATTGCATGGTGTGCCGTTATAAACGTATTTGCAAAGAATTCGATTATAAGGCCAAAGTTTTTACACAGGTGCCCAGTGATTTTAAGTCAAAAATCGGGTCGCCTGATTTGGTGGTGTTGTTTACCAGTACCGTGAGTCACAGTATGGTCCGCTGCGCTCTGAAGGAAGCCCAGCGTAAGAACGTGGATATCGTCCGTTCCCATACCAGCAGCTCAAGCGCACTGAAAACTATACTAGCAGCCAGGACGGAGGAAGCCGCCGTCTAGGCCAGCAAAGGGGAGTTAGTCATGAAGATTGTTTCGTTAGCTGACATGAAAGTCGGTCAGTCGGGTATTGTCGAAGCCCTTGAAGGTCGAGGAAACATCCAGCATCGCCTGGTCGACATGGGCGTCGTCAAAGGTTCTCGTATTTCTGTTTTTAAAAAGGCCCCTCTCGGAGATCCGGTCGAAGTCAAGATCAAAGGCTGTGCCATGGCCTTGCGCATGAACGAAGCGGCTATGATTTCTGTAGCCGTGGATCAATAAAAGGGGGTATTTAGTAGTCATGGAAAATGCAGGAAAAATTAAGGTCGCCCTCGCCGGCAACCCTAACTGCGGGAAAACGACGATTTTTAACAACATTACAGGTTCAAAACAGCACGTCGGCAACTATCCCGGCGTCACTGTCGAAAAGAAGGAAGGCCATCGCACCTTTAATGGCAAAGACTTGCTCTTCGTCGACTTGCCGGGCACGTACAGCTTGACGGCACGGTCGCTGGACGAAGTCGTTGCCCGTAACGTTATCATCAATGAAAAGCCAGATATCATCGTCAACGTTCTCGATGCATCCAATCTCGAACGTAACTTGTATTTGGCTGCTCAGCTCGTCGAATTAGGACGGCCGATGGTCATCGCCCTGAATATGATGGATATTGCCGAACGAATGGGCATTAAGATCGACATCGAAAAGTTAGGCCGTCAGATCGGTGCCGTCGTCGTTCCTTTAGTCGGCAGCAAGAACTTAGGCACGAAAGAACTGCTCGACGCTATTTCCAGCATGGAAGCGAAACACCTGGTCAATGCTGAAGTCGATTACGGTGCAGACGTCGAACCGGCCATTGCCAATTTGACCGATGCTATCGAAAAGATCGACGTCATCAACTATCCTGTTCGTTGGTTAGCGGTTAAGCTCCTTGAAAACGACTCCGATGCCGTTGCCAAGGTCAAAGCCATCGACGGAACGGAACATATCTTGGAACTGGCGGCTTCGCTCCGCAATTCCCTGACTGGAAAAAATCGATTTAGACTTCTATTTTGCTCAATGCCGCTACCAATTCGCGACTGACGTATTTAATAAATCTATCATCAATGTCGGTACGAGCGATACCTTGTCTGATAAAATCGACCGCGTCTTGACCCACCGTATCTTGGGGATTCCTATTTTCCTGGGTCTCATGTGGCTCATGTTTACCGTCGTCATCGACCTCGGTGCTTATCCTCAGGATTGGCTCGACCAAGGGTTTGGCATGCTTGGCGATTGGCTGAGTACGGTTGTTGCAGATGAACAGCTGAGATCCCTTCTCGTCGACGGCGTTATCGGCGGTGTCGGTTCGGTCCTCAGTTTCGTACCGCTTATCATCCTCTTGTATTTCTTTATCAGTTTGCTCGAAGATACAGGCTATATGGCCCGCGCCGCCTTCCTCATCGACCGCGCTATGCGTGCCCTTGGCCTTCACGGGAAGTCGTTCATTCCGATGATTCTCGGCTTTGGCTGTAACGTGCCGGGCATCATGGCTGCACGTACGCTTGATAATGAAAAGGACCGCCTGGTCACTATCCTGGCGTGCCCCTTCATGAGCTGCGGCGCCCGTCTTCCTGTTTATACCCTGCTCATCGGCGCCTTCTTCGGCGCTTCCGGTTACGGTGGTACGGTTCTCTTCGGCGTCTACCTCTTAGGTATCATCGTCGCCGTTGCCGTCGCCTTGGTTCTGCGTCACACGACCTTTAAAGGCGAACAGGAACCGTTCGTTATGGAAATGCCGCCGTACCACATTCCGACCCTGAAAGGCGTCCTCATGCACATGTGGGAACGCAGCGTACTGTACCTTAAAAAGGCCGGTACCTTCATCCTCGGCGCTTCGATCATCGTTTGGTTCCTCACGGCATATCCGATGGATGTCCAGTATTCTCAGGACTTCGATGCTGCGAAAGACCAGGTCAGCGCTCAGATGGAACAGAAACAGGCTGATATCCTTCAGACCTATGGTCTCACGTCCATCGATCAGAACAGCGAATTGAACGGCATGTACGAATCCATGATTGCCGCTGCCGACGCTGCTGCTGAAGAAGAAGACAGCGAAGAAGAAGACGTTGAAAGCGTCCAGCAGGCCGAAGCTGTGGAAGAAAAACCGCAGTATCCCGATGCCTTTGCTGATCTCGAAGCTTCGAACCCGACGGTTTATGCGCAGGCTCTTCCGTTATTCGACGCCAAAGTTGCTGCTGACGATGCTACCAGCGAACTCGACAGCCAGCAGAATGCTGAAAAGATTTCCCAGTCCTATGCAGCCCGCTTAGGCCACTTCATCGAACCGGTCATCGCACCGCTCGGTTATGACTGGAAGATCGGCGTCGCCATCGTTGCCTGCACGGCCGCCAAAGAAGTCATGGTTTCGACCTTGGCTACGATTTACAGCGTCCAGGCTGACGATACCCATGAAGCTAACCTCATCACCTTCCTCGCTGATGACCCGAACTTCAACCCGGCCGTTGCCCTGTCGCTGATGGTCTTCACCTTGCTCTACATGCCTTGCGTCGCTGCGATGGCTGTCATCAAGCGTGAAACGGGTTCCTGGAAGATGCTCCTTGCCAGCGATGCTATGTGCCTCGTCTTGGCATATGTCTTGGCTTACGTTACCTATCAGTTAGCCCTTATGGCCGGCCTCGGTGCATAAGCAGTTTGATCCTATCGAAAGGGGGGTTCTGGTATGAGTCCTGCAACGATTATTGTCGCTATCGTCGTCATCATCGCCGTAGCGTACTTCATCCGTCACGTCCGTGGTCTGTTCAACGGAACGGCCGGTTGCTGCGGTGGCGGCGGCTGCTCGGGCAGCTGCTCCGCAAGCGGACAGTCGAAGACGGGGGATAAATCTAAACTCCCGCCTTGCTGCCAAAAGTAAATAGCAGATAACAGCACTGAACCTCCATCGGTCACTTTGGCCGGTGGAGGTTCTTTTGCATGAAAGAAACAAATTTGCTGTACATCATAAGACGCCTCACCATCGAGTCCTTTACTGAGATATGAAGAATTCGGCGGTGAGGCGTTTTGTGTTATAAATAACGGCCGGTGATACTGGCCTTATTTTTCTTGATATCTTCCGGTGTACCTGTGGCCGTGATGCGGCCGCCGTCTTCGCCGCCGCCGGGGCCCATATCGATGATGTAGTCGGCGTTACGGATGACGTCGAGATCGTGTTCGATGACGAGGACCGTCGCCCCTTGGTCGAGGAGGGCCTGAAAGACTTGGAGCAGGACCTGCACGTCCAGGGGATGGAGACCGATACTCGGTTCGTCAAAGACGAAGAGCGATGCCGTCTGCGTTCGCCCCATTTCACTGGCCAGTTTCAAGCGCTGGGCTTCGCCGCCGGAAAGGCTGGGCGTTTCTTCGCCGAGGGTGAGGTACCCCAGGCCCAGGCGGTTGAGGGTGGTGAGTTTCTGGGCGATGTTCTTCCAGTCGGCGCAAAATTCAAGGGCGGAGTGGACATCCATGGCCATCACTTCCGGAAGGGTCAAGGTCTGGCCTTTTTTATTGGTCAAGCCGACCTCCACTGCGGCCGGGGCATAGCGTGAGCCATGACAGGTCGGGCAGGGGATATTGACGTCGGGCAGAAACTGGACGTCGAGACTGACCGTGCCAGTACCGTCGCAGTCCGGGCAGCGCAGGGAACCGGTGTTGTACGAAAAGTTTTTGGCCTTGTAGCCATGTTCTATAGCATCAGGCGATTTGGCAAAGCGTTTTCGCAGTTCGTCGTGAACGCCGGCATAGGTAGCGACGGTAGAACGGACGTTGATGCCGATGGGGGTAGCATCGATGAGTTTTACCTGCTCGATGCCGCCTGCCTCGATGCTGCGGATATGGTCTGGGAAGGGATGGCCCTTGATGGCAGCCTCTAAGGCCGGAATCAAACTTTCTAGTACCAAAGTCGTCTTACCCGAACCAGATACGCCGGTGACGACGGTCAATCGGCCTTTTGGGATTGCCAGGTCCAGGGGTTTTACGGTGTGAATGGAATCCGTTGAGAGCTTGATGTGACCCTCAGCGAAGAGGTCCGAAGGAGGGACATCTTTGCGGATTTTCGTCTGGGTTTTGCCCGACAGGAAGGGCCCAATTTGGGAGACCGGATTGTCTTCGATGGCTTTTATCGTTCCTTCGGCTAAGACATGGCCGCCATTTATGCCTGCCTGAGGTCCCATTTCGATGATCCAATCGGCTTTTTTTAAAATCTGCGTGTCGTGGTCGACGAGGATGACCGAATTGCCGTCGGCGATGAGGTCGTTCATGACGCCGATGAGGCCGACAATATTCGACGGATGGAGCCCGATGGATGGTTCGTCGAGGACGTAGAGTACGCCCGTCGTGCGGTTGCGGACGGCTCGGGCCAGCTGCATGCGCTGACGCTCTCCCGTCGATAAGGTCCCGGCCGAGCGGTCGAGGCTGAGGTAACCCAGGCCTAAGTCGATGAGGCGCTTTGCCGTATTTTCAAAGGCGTCACAGATGCTGTGGGCCATGGGCTGCATCTCTTTCGGCAGGGACCCGGGGACGGCTTGGACCCAGCCGGTTAAGGCCGAAAGAGGCATGGTGCAGACTTGGTCAAGGGAGATGCCCTGTACCTTGGGAGCTCTGGCCGCTTCCGACAGGCGGGTCCCGTGACAGGTCGGGCAGACTTCTTCCTTCAAGAATTTTTCGACGCGCTTCATGCCCTTTTCGTCTTTAACCTTAGAGAGGGCATTTTCAACGGTATAGACAGCGTTGTAGTAGGTGAAGTCGAGTTCACCGGCTTCATTGGAATTTTCGATTTATAAAAGATATGCTTTTTTCACCGCCGGTCCATGGTAGACGATATTTTTTTCTTTCTCCGTCAAGTCTTTAAAGGGCACGTCGGTGCGGACTCCCATAGCCCGGCAGACGTCGGTCATGAGGGACCACATGAGGCTGTTCCAGGGAGCGACGGCGCCGTCGTCGATGGTGAGCGACTCATCGGGGACGAGGGTGGCCATGTCAACGGTGCGGACCATGCCTGTGCCGCTGCAGTCGGGGCAGGCGCCTTGGGAATTAAAGGCCAGTTCCTCTGCCGAAGGCGGCGTAACATGGGCGCCGCACTGGGGGCAGATGAGGTCTTTTTCCGCGGCCACGTTTAAGGACGGCGGGACGTAATGACCGTTGGGGCAGCGGTGGCTGGCCAGGCGGGAATAGATGAGGCGCAGGCTGTTTAGGAGTTCCGTTCCCGTGCCGAAGGTACTGCGGATTCCGGGAATGCCTGGCCGTTGGTGAAGGGCCAGAGCTGCCGGCACATAGCGGACTTCATCGACGGCAGCCTGCGATGCCTGGGTCATGCGGCGGCGGGTATAGGTCGATAGAGATTCTAAGTAACGGCGGGATCCTTCGGCATAGAGGACGCCAAGGGCCAGGGACGATTTTCCCGATCCGGAGACGCCGGCAATGCCGACGATTTTATGGAGGGGGATATCGACGTCGATATTTTTGAGGTTATGGACTTTGGCTCCGCGAATGAGCATCTTATCAATCATGGCTTTCACTCCAATCCTAAATTTATTTTTTTACAGCGGTAGGGGTATCGAGGCGGGGACCAGGGTCAGGGACTCTTGTCAACCGGGGTAACCGGGCCGTATTCTCCCATCTGGGTGAGAATCTGATAGCGTATCGTCGATAGAAATTCTTTGACCTGAGAAGGCGCATTTTTGGCAGCCAGGATGCCGTAGTCGACGGTGATATCTGTTTGTAAAGGGATACTGACCAGCCCGGGATGGATGTCTTCCCACGGCGTCAGATTGATGAGGGCCGCATTTTTGTCGATGGCGGCATTGAAGGTATCGAGGCTGTAGCGGCCCGGCGTTTCGAGAATCTGACAATGGGATAATTCTTTTTCCATCCGGTCGCGGAGCAGATCGTTTTTGTGACTAATGCCCCGGGGCACCATGAGCAGGTGCTGGGATTCCAAATCTTTGATGGCAAGGCTTTCTTTTTCGGCCAGTGGGTTGTCGGACCGGACGGCAATGCTGAAGCGATAAGACCCTAAGGGAATGGCGTCGACCAAGGTGTGGGTCGTCGCCTGGTCAAAGGTGCCGATGAGGATGTCGCAGCTCTTTCCCAGGGCTTCGTACTCCCGGTTCTGGGTGACGAGGTCGCTCGGAAGCGGGACGATGGTCAGACTGTATTGGGGCAGGTGGCCCTTGATGCGGTTCCAAATCGATAAGAAGGGCCGGCTGGGATGGAGAAGGGACGTCCCCAGGCGCAGGGTGAATACGTGGTTCGTCGTCGCGTGGCAGGCCAAATAGGCCTGATGGGCCAGCTCGATGAGCTGCTGGGCATAGGTGAGAAAGACTTCTCCTTCCGGTTTTAGACGGATGCCCGCTGACGACCGTTCCAAGAGGGTGCAGCCGAGTTCACTTTCGAGTTTATTGATTTGCTTCATGACGGCTGTGGCAGAGATGAAGTTCTGCTCGGCCGCCTTGGTAAAACTTCCCAGCTTGGCGACAGCCAGGAAGGTTTGCAGGTTTTGAATATCCATCGTGGCCTCCGTTAACTTTTGGTTAATACCATACTAACGGATTGACGATTCTCAGTCAAGGCCGGACGTGGCATAATAACCTTGTCGATGAAGGAGGGATAGTCATGAAGCATACGATATTAATCGCTTATTTTTCACACAGCGGAAACACCCGCGCCGTTGCCCAGGAAATTGCCCGCCAGACCGGAGGCGACTTGTTTGAGATACGAACCGACCGGCCTTATCCTGAGGCTCACGACCCTTGTTCGCGTCAAGCCCATCAAGAGTTGATCGACGATATCCGGCCGTCTTTGACGAATCGGGTGGCCAATATGGATGACTACGACGTGGTATTCATTGGCCATCCGATTTGGTGGTACTGCGAACCCATGGTCGTTCGGTCCTTTTATGAAGCCTATGATTTTTCGGGAAAGACGGTCATTCCCTTTGCTACCTCCGGCGGCAGCGATTTGCAGGATACGATGGCCGATATGAAACGGTATCTGCCGGCGTCGGTCATCGGTCGGGGGCTCTGCATCGGAAGTTACGACGTGAACCATTGTCAGCAAAAAATCCAAAAATGGATTCATCAGTTAGGAGTGACTCAATCAAATGAATAACGCAAAGGTAAAAGTAACCGTCAACGGCTCGACCGTTTTGTCGGCCCAATGGGAAGACAACGCGACAGCCAAGGCCTTATTAAAAAAGATGCCCTTTACGATCAAGATGTACTAATCTCTACGGTCGGGAAATGTGCCATCAGCTTCGGCGGCGGCAGCCTGCCCGTCAAGCATCACAAAATAAAGACATACGCCGTCGGCGACATTTCCTATTGGCCGCCCTTAGGGAGTCTGGTCATCTTATACGGCCAAAACGGAGAAGTCTTTGAACAGGTGTCCATCGGTCATATCGAGGACGATATCCGATTCTTTTCGGGGATGCCGGAAGCAACGATTTTATTTGAAACGGTAAAGGAGTCATGATGATGAAACTGTCGAAAAAAATCACTGCCATTTTAATGATTGGCCTGTTCTCGGCTTTTCTGGCCGGCTGCAGCCAAGACGGTCAAAGTGCCGATGCTGCTAAGCCGGACACCGGTGCAGTACAAGCTTCGACGGCCGATGCATCTTCATCGGCCAGTAAAAAAGGAACGATCGAAGATAAGGATATCGTCGGCGTATGGATCAACCATATCGATACCGATATCAACCAAAAGATTACCTTTCATGCCGACCATACATGGACCGAAAATCAGCATAACGTGGATAACATCTATTCCGGGACCTGGTCGATTAAGGGGGACCACAGCATCTACTTAGAACCCTACGGGGAAACGATTGAAATCAATCCTGACAATCTAAAAGAAATGAACGTCGTCCGCTATAACCACCGGCTGACGAAGGAAGATTAATTGCTAAGAAAGGAGAATGAACATGTCCATTCAAGATAAGGTCGTCGTCATCACCGGGGCCTCGTCCGGTATCGGGGCGGCGACAGCCGTCATGCTGGCCAAACACGGGGCAAAAGTTATGCTCGGCGCCCGCCGGACAGAGCGGCTGGAAGCCTTGGTCCGGAATATTCAGCACTTAGGCGGAAAAGGCGCTTATTATTCCGTCGATGTGACCCGACTCGACCAGGTCCAAGGTTTGGTACAAGCCGCCATGGATGAGTTCGGACGGGTCGACGCCATCTTCAATAATGCCGGCATCATGCCCAATTCGTCCATGAGTGACCTTCGCATCGATGAGTGGAATGCCATGATCGACGTCAACCTCAAAGGCGTCCTCCACGGCATCGTCGCCGTCATGCCGATCTTTAAGGCCCAAAAGAGCGGCCATATTATCACTACCTCGTCGGTAGCCGGCCTTAAGCATTACGTCGGCTCCGGCGTCTATGGGGCTACGAAGTTTGCCGTCCGCAACGCCATGGAAGTCGTCCGCATGGAGTCGGCTCAGGAAGGGACGAATATTCGCACGACGACGCTGTTTCCTGCGGCCATTGATACGGAACTCATACATCATATCGGTGAAGCGGCGACGGCAGATCGGATGAAGACTTTTTATAAAGCCCACAGCATTTCTCCCGATGCCGTTGCCGCCTGTGTCCGCTTTGCCCTGGAACAGCCGGAAGACGTCGATATCAGTGAAATGACGATTTATCCGACGAGTCAGGCTTAGGAATAAGCGTTTTTGAAGCAAATAGAGGATAGGGTCACTATAAAGGGTGCTGCAGCTTTTTGAGAGCTGGGCGCTCATTTTTTAGTTTCAAAACTACCAAAAACATGATACACTGATAACATATAGCTATAATTTGCGGCAGACGATCCCCTTTTTCGTGACGGTCGTTTTTTCTGATTTTCCGGAAAGGACGTACAGGGCGATTACTGCAACCGTTCAGAGATGGAGAGAGGGCTATGGGAAAAGATGAAATCTACGCTTATTTGACGGCCAAGGGCATTTCCTATGAAGTGACGAATCATGACGCCGTTTTCAATATGGAAGAATTAGGGGCCGTGGAACTGCCGTATCCCAAATGGGATGCTAAAAATCTCTTTGTCCGCGATGACAAGAAAAGGAACTACTATTTGATTTCCGTCAAGGGTGATAAGCGGGTCGACTTGAAGGCGTTTCGCAAACGCCAAGGGCTGCGGCCCCTTTCCTTTGCCTCGGCCGACGACTTGCTGGCCATCTTGGGCCTGACGCCGGGAGCCGTGACGCCTTTGGGCCTCCTCAATGATAAGGCCGGAAAAGTCTATTTTTACCTCGATGTCGATTTTAAAGGCCATCTCATCGGCGTCCACCCCAATGACAATACGGCGACGGTATGGCTTTTGGCCGATGACTTGATGAAGCTCCTTAGGGAAGAAGGTCATGACGGGGAGTTTGTCGACATCTGAATGCTTCTGCACAGCGTCGATAAGGTTTTCTAGACAGAATCGAAAAAATGACCTCTTTACCAATTTAGATAAAAAAGGTATCATTAACCTAATGACAGCGTTTTAGCGCAGTCGGATTCTGAATGAGAAAGGCGTGATACGGTGCAGAAATTAGGACTTATCGGCGGGACTGGTCCTGAATCGACGATTGAGTACTATCGGGCCCTTGAATATGGCGTACAGCAGCGGTCGGGACGGAATTTTTTTCCGAATTTGACCATTGAAAGTCTGAGTGTCTTTGATGTCTTGGCCTTCTGTGAGGCAAAGGATTATGCGGGTTTGACGGCCTACTTAGCAAAGGGCTTTCAGAACTTGGCCGCTGCCGGCGCACAGTACGGGGCTTTGACCGGGATTACGCCTCATATCGTCTATGATGAACTTTCAAAAGCTTCGCCCATTCCCATCATCAGTATGGTGGATACGGCCTGTAGTCATGCGCTTTCGAAAGGCTATGATCGAGTCGGTCTTTTGGGAACGCTGCCGACGATGAATGGATCCTTCTTTCAGCGTCATTTTTCGGATCACGGCGTCACCGTTGTGACCCCCAATGAGGCGGAAAAAGCGTATATGGGGATGAAAATCGAGACCGAACTGGAATTGGGCAAAATCGTGCCCGATACGCAGGACGCTTTCCGGCAAACGGCCATGCGATTGATTGAAGAAGAAAAGGTACAAGCCATCGTCCTCGGTTGTACGGAGCTGCCACTGATCTTTGGCGATATCAATCTGCCCGTCCCCTATATCGACGTCATGAAGGTCCATATTGAGGCCTTGATCGATGTCATCTTGAAGGATTGACAGCAAATTATTTTTTTGGAAATGTGAATATGGAAAGGGAGGAAACGTATGGAACGGATAATTGTAAAGCGCGTGAAAGGTTCTAAAGCTATCGACGGAGCCGGTGTCCACTTGACCCGCGTCTTGGGAAACGCTACGGTAGAAACCTTTGACCCGATTCTGATGCTCGATTCTTTTGACAGTACCAATCCCGATGACTACACGGCGGGATTTCCCATGCATCCTCACCGGGGGATTGAAACGGTAACCTACCTCTATAAAGGCAAGATGGTCCACAAGGATACCCTGGGGAATGAAGATAGTATTTCTGACGGCGAAGTCCAGTGGATGAATTCCGGATCCGGCATCCTTCACGAAGAACAGGTTCCGGCATCGCCGCGGATTTTAGGCGTCCAGCTGTGGCTCAACCTGCCCCAGAAGGAAAAGATGAGCCAGCCGACGTATCGCCATATCGGCAACGATGAAATCGAAGACATCCAAATCGAAGGCGGCTTTATTCGCCTCTTGGCCGGTACCTATAAGGATTATAAAGCCCATCAGGGCGATCATCTGCCCCTTAATTACTACGACATCCATTTAGACGCCGGTGCTGAATTTGTCCTCGATACCAAGGCCGACGATTCGGTCATGGCCTTCACCCTCTTGGGCGATGCTGTCGTTGCCGGTGAAACCGTCGAAGCCAAGACGGCCGTTAAACTTTCTGACGGCGATACACTGGTGCTGCAAGGCGCTGAAGGCGGGTCGCAGATTTTGGTCATGCAGTCCAAGGCCCTTCATGAACCCGTCGTCTGGGGCGGCCCGATTGTCATGAATACCAATGAAGAATTACGGCAGGCCTTTGAAGAACTGCAAAATAATACTTTCATAAAAGACCGCCTCGACTTTGACCCTCATAAAGGCTAACCTTGATTCCTCCCGGATTGCGGATATCCGTCCGGGAGGAATTTTTTTGTCCCTTGAATGGCGAAAAAACGGTGATTTCAATCTTTGGCAAAGTTTTTGAAGGAATTTTTTAAAGAATGTCGAAATATATACAGTAAGCGTCAATTTGACCACCTATAAGGAGGGTTGACTATGAATGGATTGAAACGATGTGTGCTGGCCGGGATGGCGTCCTGCCTGCTGATGATGCCTGGCTTTTCCTTGGCAGAAGGTGCTCCCGGCAGTGATGTGACGACTCAGGCAGCGGCCGCGGAAGCGACATCGGCCTTGCCAGAAGCCAATCAGGACAGCGGCGTTTCTCAGGCAGTTCAGAATAAAGACTATGAACAAGCTTTGCAGATCGTGAACCGCCGGATTGAAGACAATCCGAACAACGCCGATCTGTATGCCCGCCGGGGCTTGATTTACTTGATGATGGACCGCACAGACGAATCGCTGGCTGACAATGACAAGGCCGTTTCTTTGGAACCGGATAATGCCTCACTGTACCTCAACCGCGGTACGGTTTACGAAAAGCGCCGGGACTATAAGTTGGCCATCAAGGACTATACCCAGGCTTTGACCCTGTCGAAACCGGGCGAACCTTATCAGGTCATGGCCTATTTCAATCGGGCTCGGACCTACACCAAGAGTGACTCCTACGATCTGGCCTTGGCCGATATCCGTCAAGGTGAAAAAATCATGCCTTATTTCTCCCAAAATTATTTCTTGGAAAGTCAGATTTACCAAAAACAGGGGAAGAAGCAGCTGGCCAAGCAGCGCATGGACATCGGCACGGCGTATGAGCTCATGCACCAAGGTCATTATTTATTAGCCAGCGTCACGGTCGGAAAGATCGGCATGAACGAAATGGCCCTGAACCTCGTGAATAAAGCCGTTGAACAGGATCCGGGAAATTGGGAGGTCTACTCCGTGCGGGGCTTAATCTATGCCAACTTATTGCAGCATGAAAAGGGGATTGCCGATTTAACCAAGTCCTTGTCTATGCATGAAACGTCCATCGACTATAATAACCGCGGCGAATGCTACCGCCACCTCAAACAGTATAATAAGGCTCGGAAGGACTATGCCAACGCCCTGCGTCTGGCAGAAACTGATGCCGACTACCATGCCGTCTACGACAGTATCGGTCAACTGGCCTTAGATCAAGGTGATTACAAGAAAGCCGTCGAATACCTTACCAAGTCCATTGCCATCGAACCCTACGCAGAGGGCTATAAATTGCGCAGCCAAGCCTTCCGTAAGCTGGGAGACAATCAGAAAGCCGATCAGGATGAGGTTTCGGCACAGGAACTGATGCAGCGCGATTTATTGGAATAATAAATTACTTTTCAAATTCCCTCGAGATGTGCTATAATTTAAACGTTATTCTTGAGTGAAACTGCCTATAATATACAACACATCGTATTGAAGGGGGAATTTGATGAAGAAGGCTGTTATCGCGGCCTTGTCCATATGCTGCCTCATGGGCGTTGTTACGGCGTCGGCAGCAGAAGTACAGGTCAAGACGGAGAAGACCGTATCTGCAGCGGTAGATGCGGCAGATGAGGCTCAGAAAGAAGGGCCGACGCAGAAACAATATGTTCCGGCAAAGAGTGGAGAACACCATGAAGGTTCGCTGAAAGATCGGGTCCAGAAAATTTTGGGTGCTAAGGAAAGTGCGCCGGCTGTGAACCTTGCAGGTGACGAAAAGTACCACTATGCCGAATCGACTCATGAAGCGACGGTCATTACGCCGTGGAACCGCCAAAAATACGAAGATCAGTACCAATACCAGTACCAGCATGATTCGTACGATGCGGCCATTGCCAATGCCTACGCCTATCGCCGCGACTTTGGCAAGAGCAATCTTCGTAAGTGGAGCAGCACGGAAGGCATGGATACGCCGTGGGACAGCAATCGCACGACCGATACGGTTCATTTCCAAAGCTCGACCATTGCCTTTTTGGATCGGTTGAATGCGGAAGCCCGTCAGGCCGGGATTTCCTTCATCATCACTGGCGGTGCCGAAGGCGGCTACCATGCCAGCGGTCTTTATTCCCATGAAAATGGCTATAAAGTCGATATCTCCGATGACGGCATCTATCAGGGCAGCAAGGCATATGAAGTCCTTCTCAATGCCTTGGCTCCGTACAAGCATCAAATTACACACGAATGGGATAAGAATCATTTCGATATCACCATTTATCCGGAAAATTACCGCGGGTAAGGCGTCCTTTTCAACGGAAAAAGGGAGGCCTTCTGTGGTAAGGAAGACTGTCTGCAAGGGCAGTCTTTTTTTCATGAGTCTTATTGTTTGGACCGAAGCTATTTTTTAGGAGGTGGCCTATGAAGTTTGACGATTGGGACGCTTATTTTTCCTCCCTCATTGGCGATGATTTACTTCAAGTACCTGGCTTGGCCCTCTTGGTCTATCATGAAGGCCGGGAGGTGTACCGCTTTACGGGCGGTTTTCGCCGGTTTCAGCCCAAGTCTTTGCCGATGACGGCGGACAGCCGGTTTCGCATCGCTTCGGTGTCGAAGATGTTCACCATTTTTACACTTCTGCAGTTGGCCGAAAGGGGGCGGTTGTCTCTTGATGACGACGTCAGCCGTTACCTTGGCTTTCGCCTGCGCCATCCGGCTCATGACGATATTCCTTTGACCCTGCGCATGCTGGCTTCTCATACGTCGGGTCTTCGCGACGGGAGAGTCTACAGCATCCCGCCGGCTGTTTCCGTCGAAGCTTTTTTTAGGCCCGGAAGTCCCTACTGGGAAAATGGGCAGCATTTCGCACCGCCAGAAGAAGTGCCGAGACAGTACTTTACCTACTGTAACCTTAATTACGGCCTCTTAGGGACGGTCATTGAAGCCGTGACCGGCCAGCGTTTTGATGACTATCAAAAGGCACACCTTCTAAAGGACCTCGACTGTCGGGCTGACTACGTGCCGGGAAATTTACTGGCTGATGAATTTGAAAAACTGGGCACGATATATGGCAAGGATGAAGAACAAGGGCGCTGGATAGGGAGGATGGACGACTTTAAGGGCCATCAGCCTGAGAGGGATACGATTGCCCTTCAAAATCCCTACGATGAGGCTGTCTGTCAAATTTATGAACTGGCCGGATACCAACCGGGGACCAATGCTACTTTATTTTCCCCTCAAGGTGGTCTGCGGCTATCCCTCGATGAAATGGGGCAGACCCTGGAGATGATCCTCCATGACGGCGTCTATCGGGGACGGCGCATTTTACAGGCGTCGTCGCTGCGGGAGATGTTTTCTCCTCAGTGGACCTATGACGGCCACAACGGTGATACCTGCGGGCAGACGATCTTCACCTATGGCTTGGGTGAATTTGGCGTCGACGGCGATGGCCCGGCCCGGCCGTGCCGCGAGAAAGAAATTTCTCTTTGGGGCCATACGGGGCAAGCCTTCGGCTTACTATCGGGTCTCTTTGTCATACCAGGTACGAGAAGCGGTTTTGCCTACGTCATGAATGGCGAGGGGATGGCTGAAGAAGACCCGGGAAGCTGCGGCTCCTTCAGCACCAATTATATCTGGGAAGAGCGGGTCTTAGACGGCTTGTGCCGTTTTATTGACGGCCTCTAGGCCCTGTGCTATGATGATACCAATACGGAAAGTTCCATAGGGGAAGGCGATATATAGATGAATGCTTATGAAAGTACCATGAATTTTACGCGGCGGGCTGTGTGGGCCCAAATTGATCTCGATGCAGCGGCCCATAATATGCGTCAGATTCGGAAACACGTCGGACCGGACGTCAAAATTGCAGCCGTCGTCAAGGCCAATGCCTATGGCCACGGCAGCGTCGAGTTGGCTCGAACCTTTGCGGAAAATGGGGCCGACTGCTTTGCCGTTTCCAGCCTCGATGAAGCCGTTGAACTGCGGCGCTATGCCCATCTCGACAAGGAAATCTTCATCCTCGGCCACACCGATGCCCGGCGGACGGAAGAACTGTTGACTTATGATATCGAACCGGCCGTCTTCAACTTGAAGAATGCCCGCTTTTTTTCCGAAGAAGCACAGCGGCTGGGCAAGGTGCTGCGCGTCCATATCGCTATCGATACGGGCATGAGCCGCGTCGGCTTTCCCGTCAATGAAGCCAGTGTCGCCGATATCAAGACCCTGGCGTCCCTGCCCAATATCGAGGTCCGCGGCATTTTTACCCATTTTGCCGTATCGGACTGTAAAGATAAAACATTTACCCATGAACAGTACGGCCATTTTCGCTGGATGTGCAAGCGCATGGAAGAAGAAGGTATCGACATTGCCCTGCGTCACTGCTGCAACAGTGCGGCTGTCCTCGAGCTCCCGGACTATTACTGCGACATGGTGCGGCCGGGCATCATCATGTACGGTTGTGAACCGTCGCCGGACGTCGATATTACGCCCTTTGACCTGCGGCCGGTCATGTCCCTTCGCTGCTGTATCGCCCACGTCAAACTCATCGACGCCGGGGCTACCGTCAGCTACGGTCGTCACTATACGGCACCGGAACGCCGCAAAATCGCGACCCTACCCGTAGGCTATGCCGACGGGTATTCCCGTATCTTGTCGGGCAAGGTCGACGTTCTCTATCACGGTCACCGCGTCCCTCAAGTCGGGACGATCTGCATGGACCAGTGCATGATCGACGTCAGCGGCGAAGCCAACGTCCACGCTGGTGATGAAGTCGTCCTCTTCGGCCAACAGGGCGACAGCTTCATTCCCATTGAAGAAATTGCTCAGGTCTGCGGTACGATTAATTATGAAATCATGTGCAACTTGTCCCGCCGCGTCCCCCGTGTCTATATGAAAAACGGCAAGGCTGTCGGCCGGGAAGAGTATCTTTTTGACAAACCATAGACGATCGATAAGGAAAAATGCTGTCCTCATGAGAGGAACAGCATTTTTTTTGTTATAAACCTTTTATCATTCTTGCAAAAGTGATATAATATATGTAAAGAATGCATATTAAAGTGCAAAAATAATCATAGGAAAAGGCGGTGTATTAGTATGAATTGGAATGACAAAACAGCGGCAAATGTTAGGGCTATCAAGCCATCGGGGATTCGCAAATTCTTTGATATTGCGGCTCAGGTCGAAGGCGTTCTGTCCCTCAGTATCGGCGAACCGGATTTTGCGGCCCCCGACAAAGTTATCGATGCCATGAAGGCCAGCCTCGATGCGAAAGAAACGAGTTATACCGGCAACTCGGGCATGATGGAAACTGCGTGAAACCATCAGCGAAACATTTGAAAAACGCTATGGCGTCAAGTACGATCCGAAAGATGAAATCTTGGTTACCGTCGGCGTTTCCGAAGGCCTCGCGATGGCTCTGTTGGCTATGACCGAACCGGGCGACGAAGTCCTTATTCCGGATCCGGCTTATGTAGCTTATCCGGCAGCTGTTGAATTAGCAGGCGGGAAAGCCGTTTTCGTACCGACGTATCCGGAGGATGATTTTAAACTGAGCGTGGCAGCTCTGGAAAAAGTCGTTACACCGAAGACGAAAGCCCTGGTCATTGGCTATCCGAACAACCCGACCGGTACCGTCATGACGGCTGAAGAATTGATGCCTATTGCTGAATTCGTTAAGAAACACGACCTCATCGTCATGGCCGACGAAATTTACTGCGAACTCATGTACGGCGATGCTAAATTCACGACCTTTGCTAAATTACCGGACATGCGTGAACGGACCATCGTATTCAACGGTTTCTCCAAAGCCCATGCCATGACCGGTATGCGTCTCGGCTATATCTGCGCACCTCGCGATGGCTTAGCTCCGATTTTGAAACTCCACCAGTACGCTATCATGTGTGCCAACACGACGGCTCAGTTCGGTGGGATTACGGCCCTCAAGGACTGCGATGAAGAAGTAGAAGCTATGCGTCAGGAATACGACCGCCGCCGCCAAGTTATCTATAAAGGCCTGCGCGACATCGGCCTGCCGGTCTTTGAACCGAAGGGCGCCTTCTACATCTTCCCGGATATCCGCTGCACGGGCATGAAATCTTCGGAATTCTGCGAAAAATTGGTACAGGAAGAAAAAGTTGCCGTCGTTCCCGGTACGGCCTTTGGCGAACAGGGCGAAGGCTTTGTCCGCATTTCCTATGCAACCAGCATGGAAACGATTGAAGAAGCCTTGAAGAGAATGGGCCGCTTCGTCGAAAAATATCGCAAGTAATCTTATTTCTGTATTGTTGTCAACTCCTTACTTAAATTTTCCATAAAAAAAGAGCTGTCCTGGGGGGGACAGCTCTTTTGCTGTGTTTAGATAAATCGCCCGATAAAGGGCATTTTGGCAGCGTCCTGACGGGTGACACCACCGCTTAAGGCCATGCCGCCGATGTAGATGACCGATCCGATGACGCACGATAGGAAGAGGGCCAGGAACAGGCCGATATGGCTGAAGAGGTAGGGGTACATGAAGTACATAGCGACGCCCATGACGGCTGCTGAGACGATGTTCTTTAAGATGACCTTGACTTCGATGACGTAGCCGATTTCACGGTAGATGAAGCACATATTGAGGACGGCTGCGACGCCGATGTCGGCGACGGTGGCGTAGGCAGCACCGGTAATGCCGAAGGCCGGGATGGCGACTAAGAACCAGTTGCAGAGGACCTTTACGATACAGGCCAGGGCCATGTTGATGACCGGAATCTTAGGCTTCTTAAGACCCTGGAGGATGGCCGTCGAAATCTGGTGCAGGCCTAGAAAACAGATGGCGATGGCAACGGCTCTCGTGGCGTCGGCGGCAGCCGGTGCGTTGTAGATAAAGGTGACGATCGGTTCGGCCATGACGTAGAGGATGACGCTGAAGGGGATGGTGACTAGGAAGGCGATGCGCATGGATGTCGCCGTCCGTTCCCGGATTTCACCGTATTCTTTCAGGGTGAAGCTGTGACTGATGGCCGGGACCAGGCTCATGGCCATGGCGGCTGTCAGGATGGTGGCCAAATTGATGAGCGGCACCGACATGCCGGTCAGGTAGCCAAAGAGGGCCGTTGCCTGATGGGTGGCATAGCCGGCGACTTCCAGGCGGCGCGGTACGATGAGCAGGTCCAGGTTGGAGACGACGGGGAGCATGATGCTCGACAGGGAGATGGGGATAGCCAGGACGACGAGGCGCTTTAAGATATCCTTAATCTTTTCCTGTTCGAAAACCGGACCGTCGACGGGAAGGGACCGCTTCAGTTTATAATAGTAATAGACGAGGACCAACCAGGCGGCGAGCCCACCGGCGCCGGCGCCGAGACTGGCACCACCGGCGGCATAGTCGAGGCCGTAAGGCAGGAGGAGGGCCGCAAAGCCCAGCATGACGACGACGCGGACCAGCTGTTCGACAATCTGGGACAAGGCCGTCGGCGTCATTTGCTGCCAGCCTTGGAGGTAGCCGCGATAACCGGCGATGATCGTCGTAAAGAAGATGGCCGGTGCCAGGGCGATGAGGGAATAATAAGCCCGGCTTTCTCGGATGATATGTTCATCGATCAGGAAGCTGGAGCCAAAGAACATGAGGACACTCAGGACGAAAGCCGTCGTACACAGCATCGATAAGGATACGTGAAAGATGCGCTGGGCTCCGAAGTAATCCTCTTTGGCTACTTTTTCAGCCGTAATGATAGAAATTGCAATGGGAAGGCCGGCACTGGAAATGTCGAGTGCCAAGAGATAGATCGGAAAGGCCATCTGATAGATGCCGATGCCTTCACCGCCGAGAATACGAGACAAGATGATCCAGTTGATACTGCCAATGGCTTTGACGACAAAGCCGGACAAGGTCAGGATCAAGGTGCCCGAGATAAACTTGTTTGCCATAGTAACCCCTTATCTCTCTAGAAATTTATCACGATAACAACTAATTTTAGCACATTTGCCGGGCCTTGTATATAGTCTGGGCCCGGCCGAAAGGGTTGCATCTTGGCAGTCTTTGTGCTAGTGTAAACGTAAAATCCAGATAGAGAAAGTGATGTCATTATAATGAATATATTAACGGTAGAACAGGTAAAGAAATCATATGGTCTCCGCGTCCTCTTTGATGACGTGACCTTTGCCATCGACGGCGGGCAGAAACTGGGCCTCATCGGCCTCAATGGGGCGGGGAAGACGACGCTCCTCAAAATCATCGCCGGCCTGGCCGATATGGACAGCGGCACCCTGTGGTTCAACCCCAAGGCACGCATCCATTATCTGCCCCAGGAACCGCAGTTCGTATCGGGCCATTCGGTCCTTGAAAGTGTCCTCGACGGCAACCTGCCGGTCATGAAGCTCCTGCAGCAATATGAAGACGCTGTTCAAAAAGGCGATGACCGGGCCGTCGTCGCCCTCAGTGCTGAAATGGATCGGGAGCAGGCCTGGGAACTTGAAGCCAAAGCCAAGATCATCCTCGGAAAATTGGGGATTTCCGACTTATCGAAGTCTGTCGACGACCTGTCCGGCGGCCAGCGCAAACGCCTGGGATTGGCCCGGGCGCTCATCATGCCCTGCGACCTCCTCATCATGGACGAACCGACGAACCATCTCGACGAACAGACGATTCTCTGGCTGGAAGAGTATCTTCGCGACAGCAAATCGGCCATCCTGCTCAGCACCCATGACCGCTATTTCCTCGATACGGTCGTCGACTCGATGATTGAACTCGATCGGGGCCGCGTCTACACCTATACTGGAAACTACAGCCAGTATCTCGAACTGCGCCAGGAACGGCTGGAACGGGATGAAGCCAGTGAAGCTAAAAGGCGCAAATCTCATCCGCCGGGAAAAAGCCTGGATCCACGCGGCGCCCAGGCCCGGTCGACGAAGCAGAAGGCCCGAAAAAGAACGGTACGAACAGCTCTGTGCCATTGAAAACGGCAAGCCTATCGGCGAAGTCGAGTTCCTCGATAACGTCGGCCCGGCTGGGAAAAACCATCCTCGATATCGATGACGTGGCTTTTGGCTACGATCCGGCAAAGCCCTTGTTCCGACACGTAGACTATCACGTCGTGAAACACGACCGCATCGGTATCATCGGCGCCAACGGTGTCGGTAAGTCGACACTGCTCAAAGTACTGGCCGGTCAACTGGTCCCGACGGAAGGCTCCCTTACCATTGGACAGACCGTCCGCTTCGGCTTCTTTACCCAGCAGCTGCCCGAATTTGATGAATCGATGCGGGTCATCGATTATATTCAGGAACGAGGCCACTTCGTGGTCAATCAATTCGGCCAACGCATTTCGGCGACGCGCCTTCTCGACCAATTCCTGTTCACGGAAGAGATGCAGCATACCTTTATTGCCAAGTTAAGCGGCGGCGAACGGCGGCGCCTCTATTTACTGCGCCTGCTCATGGATCAGCCCAACGTCCTCTTATTGGACGAACCGACGAACGACCTCGATATCCCAACCCTGACGGTTCTTGAAAATTATCTCGATACCTTCCAGGGCGTCGTCCTCGTCGTCTCTCACGACCGCTACTTCCTGGATCGGGTGGTTGATAAACTTTTCACATTACACGCGGGACAGTGGGAACGATTTTACGGCGATTATAGTGAATACTTGGAAGAAAAATACAGTCATCACCAAGAAAAGAAAAGTGAAAAAGCCTCGAAGCCTTCTATTACTAAAACGAATATAAAACCGGTACAGCTTAAGACCGGACTGACGCAGCGCCAAGAAGAAGAGCTGAAGAAGATTACGGAAGAACTGCCTCGTTATGAAGCCATGCTCAAAGGAATCAACGCGGCCATCGCCGCAGCCGGCAGTAATTACGAACAGGTTGAAACGCTGCTGATCGATCAAAAGGAAACACAAGAGAAAGTAGATGCTTTGACGGAAAGATGGTGTGAATTAGAAGATTTAAAAGGGGAGTAACCGTAATTTTTTAAACATGATAAAAAAGCATAGAAAATATGGCAAAAAAGGTGGTCGAATTCTCTAAAAGCAATGGAAATTTATGCTGGTTTGTATTATCCTATAAGTAACAAAGTTTGTGATAAAATGTTACATAGTTCTTGGCGCTGCCAACACCATATCCAGCATTTTAAATTTCAGACCGAAAAGGAGTATTCGCCATGCCTGAATTCCATTCCCGCTTTGAAAACATCGACCGCCGCGTCCCCATTGATGAACATAACTGCGCCGTTCAGTTCGACGTGACCAAGTGTAAGAACTGTACCTTATGCCGCAGAGCCTGTGCCGACACGCAGACCGTACTCGACTATTATTCCCTGTCCAGTACGGGCGATTTGCCGATTTGCGTTCATTGCGGCCAGTGTGCCACTGCCTGCCCCTTTGATGCCATTAACGAAGTCAATGACGTCGGCCGCGTCAAGGAAGCCTTGAAAGACCCTGACAAGATCGTTATTTTCCAGACGGCTCCGGCCGTCCGCGTCGGTCTCGGTGAAGCCTTTGGCATGGAACCGGGCAGCTTCGTCGAAGGACAGATGGTATCGGCCCTTCGTGCCCTCGGTGCCGATTACGTCTTTGATACCGACTTCGGTGCCGATATGACCATCATGGAAGAAGCTATGGAACTCCTGCACCGCCTGCAGTCTGAAGAAATTCCTATCCCGCAGTTCACCAGCTGCTGCCCGGCCTGGGTCGAATTTGCAGAAACCTTCTATCCCGACCTCATTCCCCATCTGTCGTCGACCAAGAGCCCAATCAGCATCTTGAGCCCGATCATCAAAACCTATTTTGCCCAGCAGAAAAACATCGATCCCAAGAAGATCGTCAACGTCTGCGTTACGCCGTGTACGGCGAAAAAATCGGAAATCCGCCGTCCTCAGCTGAGTGCTGCCGGCCTCTTCTGGGACGAACCGGAAATCCGCGATACCGATATCTGTATCACGACGCGGGAACTGGCCAAGTGGATTCAGGAAGAAAACATCGACTTCGACAGCTTGGAAAACAGCCAATTCGACAAGACCTTTGGCTCTTCCTCCGGCGGCGGCCGTATTTTCGGCAACTCCGGCGGCGTTATGGAAGCGGCCATTCGTACGGCCTACCACATGTTCACCGGCCGTCCGGCACCGAAGGACTTCATCCCCTTTGAACCGGTACGCGGCCTGCAGGGCGTCAAGAAGGCGACGGTCATCTTCGGCCATTTCGTCATCCACGTCGCAGCCATCAGCGGTCTTGCCAATGCCCGGGCTTTCATCGACGACCTCATCAAGGAAGACGCTTTCGAAGACTATTCCTTCATCGAAATCATGGCCTGCCCCGGCGGCTGTATCGGCGGCGGCGGCCAGCCGAAAGTCAAGATGCCTCAGATTAAAAAAGTACAAGAAGCCCGGACGGCTTCCTTGTATCAGAGCGACGCCGATACGGACGTCAAAGCCAGCTGGCAGAATCCGGAAATCGCCGAACTTTACGAAGTATTCCTCGATGAACCGCTGTCGGAAATGGCAGAATTTACCTTGCATACGTATTTCTCCGATAAGAGTGATCAGTTGGGCCGCATGAAGAACCTCACGCCCCAAACGAATCCCATGTCGCCGAAATACAAACCGCCGACAGCTGAATAAGGAGATTTATCACAAAGGTCCTGCATCTTTTTGCAGGACCTTTTTTGCATGGCTTTTTTGGCCAAGGGCGGCACTGTGTGGGTTTATGACTATTTTAGATAGAAAAGGTATACAATAAATTAGATATTGACAACCAATATCATGAAAAGCTATAATGAGTATGTACTCATTGTAACAAGCCGTGAAATGATAGGAAAAGGCAGACATATCTTTGTTTTAGGTGAGAGGAAATTAGGAACACTCGATTGCAGCGAACGAAGACGTTCTGTGTGACCTGTCATTTTTGGCTTGAAAACCAAGAAAGAAGGTATACATAATGAAAAAGAAGATCACAACAACCTTAGCCGTTCTGATGGCTGTCGGTGCTGCCAGCGCCTTTGCAGCCAATCCCTTCGTCGACGTACCGTCTGACAGCTGGGCTTACAAATCCGTCGTAGAATTGGCTGATGCCGGCATCATTCAGGGTGTCGACGGCGAACACTTCCAGGGTCAGCGCAATATTACCCGTTATGAAGCCGCTGAAATGGTCGCCAAAGCCATGGCTCACATGGACAAAGCGTCTGTCGAACAGCGTGCCCTCATCAACAAATTGGCTGACGAATTTGCCGATGAACTCAATAATCTCGGCGTTCGCGTCAGCGCTCTCGAAAACCGTGTCGGCAACGTTAAACTGACCGGTGATGCTCGTGTCCGCTTCCAGCACCAGAGCAGCGGTGCTGTTAACGGCAACGACGGCAAAGGCTACCGCAACGATGCTTCTTGGGATTACCGCGTTCGTATCCGTGCCAATGCGCAGGTCAACGATCGTACGACCGTAACCTACGGGATCAGCACGGACGACATCAACTTCGCTGATAATGGCTCGGCCAGCGACAACAGCAACATCTTCACGGACAATGCCAAAGTCGACTACAACTTCGGCGGCAATACGTGGAACCTCAGCGTCGGCCGTACCGATACATACATCCTCGGCGGCGACAATGCCTATGGCTTCCAGTACGGCGACGTCTTCGACCGCGCTGAATTGAAATATACCAGTGACCACTTCGGCCTGACCGGCGGCTATGGTAAATTCAAAGCCGGCGACATTGCAGGCTCTGACGAAGACGGCTTTGACGGCGTCAAGACGGCTTACGGCGTCGCAGAATTCTACTTCGGCGGCGGCAGCTCGGAAGGCTCGGCTATCGGGGCTTATTACAATGACTTCTCCGTCAGCGGCGGCACCAACACGGGTGACTACTTCGCAGCCAATGACCTCTGGGGCGCATATGCCAGCCTGAACTTCGGCAACTGGAACGCCTTGGCTAACTACGAAAAGATCAACAGCAACAGCGCTCACCTCGAAGATGGTTACACCAAAGATCCGGCCGTATGGATCGGTAAATTGACCTACGGCTCGGCCGACAGCGATACGAAAGGTACCTGGGATGCCTGGGTTGAATACATCAACTCCGACAAGGGTGCCCTCCTCGGCGGTGCAACCAACTCCTGGCGCGATGACAGCGTCCTCGACAACGTCAAGTCCTGGGGCGTTGGCATCGACTACACCTTAGCGAAAAACGTCGTCCTCACGGCCGCTCAGACCTTTGGCACCAAAGCGAAACACGGCACGGACGATCCCGATGAATTTACGGATGTAGAAATCAACTTCTTGTTCTAATATTCATCCTCCCCTGCATAGATAAAACACGAAAGAGGACTGTCAATTTTGGCAGTCCTCTTTCGCATAAGGGGAAGCTGCACGACTACGGCCAGGGAGCGGGGGAATCCGGCAAAATAAGGGTATCCTTGTCACGAAATAAGGGTATATTTGAGATTTATCTTAAAATAGCGTTAAAAGGGAGTGGGTATGTGACTTATTTTCACTCCAATATGGACTTTTTTGGCTATTCGTGGGATAATAAATAAGTTAACAGTTTAGGATCGTAAAGGAGAAGATAGCGTGCTTAAAAAAATATGGATGCTTCCGCTTATCATGCTCATCTGTCTGATCCCGATGGTATCAGCTCATGCAGCTTCGAAAACGGAAATTACCAATGTGCGGACGGCAACGCGAAACGATGCCAATACGCCTTTTGTCCGGACCGTTCTCGATGTCAGCGGCAAGGTAAATCCCAAACTTTACATCGATAACTCTGGCGAGTATGTGTTTGTGACCCTGCCCAATACCAGTATCGGTAAAAAAGTAGATAAAACGTATAAACCGAACAGCAATGTCGTGTCCCGCGTGACGTTGTCGTCGCGGTCAGCCGGTACGGATGTTACCATCAAGGTTCCCCAGGCGGTGACCAAGAACGACGTCAAAGTCTTTACGCTTCCGGGAGCGACGGGGACGAAAGGCTCGAGCCGCGTCGTCATCGACATTAACGATAAGTCCGGCAAGGTCAAACAGTGGAGCCAGTGGAGCACGGCTAATGGCAGTAAGACAGCGTCAAAACCGGCTTCAAAGCCAACTTCGACGTGGACTCCGCCGGCTAAAACGACGACTCCGGCGAAAACCACCTCGTCCAGTACAACGGCTACGACCGTTCCTGCCTACGCCAGCAGTCAGTCCTACAGCCTGACCAAGGGTCTTCAGGGCAAGACCATCGCCATCGACCCCGGTCATGGCGGCAGCGACTCCGGTGCTGTCGGTGCTTTTTCGAAAGAAAAAGACATTACCCTGGCTATCGCCAAGAAGGTAGCGTCCCTGTTGAATGCGGCCGGTGCCAACGTCGTCATGACCCGCACGGCCGACGTCGATGTCTATGCGCCCTATGACGGTGCCGTAGAAGAACTGCAGGCCCGCAGCAACATTGGCAACGCAGCCAAGGCTGACGTATTCATCAGCATTCACATCGATTCCTTCGATTCACCGTCTGCCGGCGGTGTCACGGCTTACTACAACAGTAAGACCCCTTATGATTACGGCTTGGCCAACTACATCCACCTGCAGAACATGAAGGCGACGAACTTCTCGGACCGCGGTGTCAAGACGGCTAACTTCTACGTCCTCCTGCATACCAATATGCCGGCGACGCTCCTTGAACTGGGCTTCATCTCGAACCCTGGTGAAGAACAGGCTCTCAATACGGAAGCGCAGCAGCAGAACTTTGCTGAAAGCATTGTAAAAGGCTTGGCGGACTACTTTAATCACAACGGAAACTAAGTTCGTTTCCCCTTCGAATATCCCCGTTATCGGCGTTGCCGTGATGGGGATATTTTATGTCCGGAAATCGGCATCGTTTTGGGCGTTTTCAGGGGCTTTATATATTGACAGGCCCGATGATTCATGATATAGTAGATGAGTCGTAGCATAAGTGGCTATGGATAAGCCGCGTGGAGAGGCCTGTAAGTGTCCTTTTCGGAACGCCGTATCCAGCGAGTATATTGATGAGGAGGTGTCACTCATGTACGCTATTATCAAAACAGGCGGAAAACAGTATCGTGTCCAGGAAGGCGACAATATCTTTGTTGAAAAGTTGGACGCTGATGT
>ENA-OPYT01000055-OPYT01000055.1-human-gut-metagenome-genome-assembly--contig:-NODE-55-length-33378-cov-3.597636_pt1 | contig 33378 bp, 34 predicted proteins | sample MGYA00242636_ERZ504480 | MGnify/ENA primary metagenome ERZ504480 (study PRJEB26092, sample SAMD00036228) | human gut metagenome | host: Homo sapiens | study: EMG produced TPA metagenomics assembly of...
AATATCTCCGGGTCAATATCAAACACACGGAGGATGTCGTCGAATGCCAGTACTGCAATAGGTGCGGCAGCCTCAAAGAATGCCTTATTCAACTCTATTTTTTCACGGGTGGCTGTTTGGACATAAGGATGTTTACGATACTGCTCTACCGTGGCGGCAGTATAATAAGCTGTACGGCCCCTTGTAGCACTGCGGTTTGTGTCCTGCCCAGATGAATGTTCAAATTTTTCTTGCAGCCAGTATATTTTGTGGTAGCCCATGTCTGCTGGCGAAATCCCAGCGGACAGCAAACCATCTTCTATGGACTGTTGGGGATAGTTTCGGTATAGCTCCGCCTCAAAATCCGGATGTAAAATCAGTCTGTTGACATCCCAAACAAATTTTCCGCTTTCAACCAATTCCTCCGCAGTCATGGTTGGCATATATATTGTTTTGGCCCAGTTTGCCTGGGTTTCCGGCGATGCCTTTGAAAACTTCGGACGCCCACCCCGTTTAAAAACAGATTCCACTGACTTTGTGAAGTTTAGGCCAAGGCGCTGGGTATCAAATCCGTTTGCCTCCAGCATCCTTCTGACAGTTGACCGCTCTGGCCTCCGTATCCACGCCTCATAGACCTGCTGTCTGAACTCTATTGTCAGCAGCAAACGGTTTTCCCGCACCTCCAGCACATTTGGATTCTTTTTCAGGGCTTCTATTTCTTCAGGCGAATACCGTTTGGGAACAAATTTAACAGCCATTTTCCACCCATAGCCTCTGTCCTATTTTGCACGATGATCTTGACCTCTGTCAAGGCAGTGTCTACAGCGTTTACTCTTTTGTCAAACTACTGTCTATTTTCTGTGTACCACTGTCAATCTCTGGTCTGTCTTTCGTGCTTTTTTGTCAGAGTACTGTCCTTTCTATAGGTACCATTTTACTTTCTTTCTCTGTTCTAAACGCTTCTTAGAGTGGGTCATTCTGGTTGGTTCACCACGAACCTACCCTCGGTCCACCGTCAGGGCAAAATCTCCCCCTGGCGGTGGACCTTTCTATTTTGAATTCAAACCAGCCGGTATAGATTGGAGCTGAGGCTTCCGTTCTCCCGCCAGCGCGGCTCACTTGTGACCAGCCCCGCACGATATAGGTCCTCCAGGGCCCGCTTGACTGTGGAACGGGAGAGGCCCAGTTCGGCGGCTATGGTTCGGATTCCCGGCCAGCATCGCCCTTCACTGTCGGCGTGATCTTTGAGATACATATAGACAGCTCTGGCCCTGTGGCTCAGGCTGGAGCGGTAGATGTTTTGAAAATAAGCCATGCGCAATCTCCTCATGGACGCAGGCTTTTCTGCCCATCTAGTGGCTCCTGGTCGGAATGATTGTCTGGGCGTGCGTCTTGTTTCCCCTTCCCGGCAGCCGCCTTGTCAGATGCCGGGGGCGGTGCGCTCCCAACTATTTTCCGCGTGTGGTGGCGGTGCAGGATCTCCAGTTCCAGCTCCTGCTTGCTGGCATAGGCAACAGGACGGGCCGCTTTTTCCGGGATGCTGTACGGTTCCCTGAAGGTAATCCCCCATTCCAGAAACAGACGCAGATGGGTCCGCATGGGGTGGGTGCCGGTCTTCATGACGATGAAGTGACCTTTTGGGATGGACTTGAGTTCATCAGGAGTCATGAGAGGCCGCTCCATCATCTGGATTGTCTGGCTCGGGTCGCTTTTCCCTTTGCTGATGTACCCGCTCATGACGGTGCGGCTGCCCAGCGCCTTGGACAGCACCTCGGCGGTCTGGGAGTTAGGGGCGAAGCCGCCGAAAATCGTATCCTGCACATTGTCCTGAATAATCTCCGCTCCTTCACGGCCATAGTTTTTTTCCAGCTGCGCGAGGGACTGGATGATTGGGACCAGGGTCAGTTTTCGGGATCGTCCCGCAGAGAACAGGGGCAGAATATCAAAAGCGGGCATGGTGCCCAGCTCATCACAGAAGAGGACCACCCGGTTTTTCAGCTTCCCACCGTTCTCGTCCGCCACAGCGAACAGCTCACGGGAGAGCGTTTGAATCATGAGGCCGGCCATAAAGTTCTTGCTGGGATCCTCTTCTGGGAGGATCAGAAAGATGGCAGATTTTCTGCTGGCAAAGACTTCGGCGTTGATGGCGCTGTCAAAGCACAGGACCTGCTCCAGCTCCGAGTCCAGGAAAGCATTGAGGCGGGAGAGAACCGTAGACATGACAGAGTTCATGGATTGCTCCGCCGTATTCAGAGCCGCTCCGGCAAACCACCGTGCCTTATGGGTATCCGGCAGCTTGTCCATCAGGATCTGAAACTCATTTTTCCCTTTTGTCTTGCTGGGAGCCAGCAGATCCTGCACCAGTTTGAACACGCTGACGATGTGCCGCCGCTCCTGCGGGGCCTTGTCTGTGGGCGGCAGGTACTCTGCCAGCAAAAGGATAACGGCGGTGAGCAAGCCCTCTGCCGCGTCATAAAAGAATGCGTTCTGCCCGTAGTTGGAGGCGTCCCCCTCCGGGTTGACGATGGTCTTTGCAAGGATCTTGGCGTACTTCTCCGCCTTGGCGCGGGCGGCCAGGTTCTTCTCATCCTCACGACAGACATCCATGTAGTGGTTGATGAGGGTCAGCAGATTGTATCCATTCGAGCGAGTGGGGTTGCGCAGATCGATAACCGCCACCTGATAGCCGTAGCATTGGGAGGCAATGGTCCCGTAGTTCCGGGCCAAGTCTCCCTTGGTATCCAGCGCCAGAAAGCTCATACCGCTGGCGCAGGCATATTCGAGATTGGGGTAGAGAAAGAAAGCCGTTTTGCCCACACCGCTGGCCCCGATCATCAGGCAATGGATGTCATCGACATCCACGATAGCCCAGAGCGGTTTTGCTGTCGGTTTCTGCTTTGGACGCTTCCTTCTCGGAGCTCCTTTCCCTCTCCAGAGAGAGCGAACCTTTTCCGCCAGTTTTCCAGGCTTTTTCAGACCTCGGCCTCCCACGCAGCCCAGAACCAGTCCCTGGGCAGTAGGCAGATCCTCGCCCCTGCGCCACAGATCCGGCCGGAAAGGGATATGTCGGTAAGTCTTCTGGATCTCTTGCTTCGTGGCCCAGCGGGCGGTGCCGTGCTGGCCGTCACCCACGGTCTTGGACTTGATATTGTTCAGAGAGCCCACCCCTGTGAAGTGTACTGCCGCGCCGATAAGCAGGAACGCTCCGCCGCCCAGCAGGATCAGAGGGAGCAGTTCTGTCGTTGTCATAGGGTCACCCCCAGTTCCATGTTCAGCGTTGGCTGTGTTTCCCGCTGTTTTATCTGCTCCGCCTCATATTGGATGGGGACGCCCGCAAAGGCGGCGGCCAGCTCCAGCCATCTGCCCGCCAGAGTTTTCTTCTCCTCTTGGGTACGGAGCCCCACGGCATCTTCCAGGGCGAGGACACTCTGGAATTGTGGGGCGAGCTCTCTATGGCGTTTTTTCAAGCTCCCCCGGTTCCGGTGGGGGCGGATCCGTTCGCACAGCAATTTGGTCAACTCATCCTCTGTGGCCGCCATCCCCAGCTGCCGCAGCTCACGGCGGCAGGCCGCAACGGCCAGCGCCGACGCCTGTTCCATGCAGTCCATGGCCTGGTCGAACCGGCCCCAGTGCAGGTGGGCGCGGTACTGTTCGATCAGCCACGGGACTCCATTGTTCAGCCGGTCCAGCTTCACCGTTGTACTCATGGCACAGACCCGTTTACAGACCTCCGGCGCCGCCATGAGCTGGGGGTGTTCCTCCGCGCTCTGCGCCTCCAGTCCGCATCGGGCTTTCACATCCTCATTCCAGTCCTTATGGATGGACTGGAGGACCGCCGTTTCAGCATAGCCCCGTTCGGCCAGAATCTCCTTCAGGCGGCCCGTGGCCTCGATGCCCGCCGCGTCATGGTCCAGGCAGAGGATGGGACGCCGGAACTCCGGCGCCTGCTCCAGCATCCATAGCATTGCCTGTTCTCCCACGCCGCACAGGGCCACATAGCTGTGCTGCTGCCAGTCCTTTGGGTACAGAGTCAAAAAGGAGAGCAGGTCAATGGGCGCCTCGAATACATAGAGCCGGTCGCTGGTCCCGTTCCAGTGGAAACTGTATCTGGGATCGCTGCCCTCCACATTGATGCGGAAGGTCTTACCTATGTCGCTGGTGCTCCGCTTATGGGCATGACGGACAACGCCGTGTTCGTCTTTTCCGGCGAACACGGCGTTGTGATATTTCTCGTCCTCATAGACCAGTCCGGTCCGGACAAAGGTACTCAGCACCTCCCGGTCGATCAGGCGCTTTTTCAACAGGTAAGCGTACACCCGCCGCATCTCCCGGCCCACTGGCGGCTGGATGAATTTCTTTTTCGGTTCCTTCTTCTTAGGTGCCGGTTCATAGATCCGGCCCTGCTCACCGTCCAGCAGACGGGTGACCGCCTCCGGGTAGCTGAGTCCGAAATAATTCTGCACAAAGGAGATGGGGCCGCCGCCCTCCTTGGAGGCATGGTCGTACCATTCGTTGCCCCGAACGGTGACGCTGTGGTCGCTGGCCATACGATACTCCGGCCCGGAGCGGATGAGCTTCTCGCCCTGCCGCCGCAGGAACTCCACCAGATCCACACAGCTGGCACGATATTTTTGTTCCTCGGTGAAATGGATATAGGTCATATAGTTGGTCACCTCCCAAGATTTTCAAGGTTCGGATAAGGAGGCATCACCTCATGCTGATCTCAGCATCCTCATGGTCATCGGGCTTATGCCCCATGGCCATTTTCTTTTCCCGGATCCGCTGTCTGAGCTTGCGGTCCGTGAACGTGACTGTCCTGATGGGCCCTCTCGAAGCCTGTTCCTGAAATATCCCACTCAGGTGGTGCAGGAGCCGGGTGGCGCAGGAGAGTATGGATAGGCCCTCGTCCATGTGGTCCAAAAAGTATTGGGCATATTCGTTTCCCTGAGCCGCTGAGAGAGCAAACCAGCGGACAGCAGCCTCTGGGTCACGCGGCACTTCCTTTCCCATCAGATAGAGCTTGCCGAGGGCATACTGCGCGTACTGATTTCCCTGCTCCGCAGAGGTGGTCAGCCAACGGACCGCTTCTTCGATCTCTCTGGGGACATCTTCTCCACGAAGCAGAAGCCTGCCCAGCCGGTACTGGGCATACTGGTTTCCGTCCTCCGCCGAGCGCCTCAGCCAGTTCAGCGCAGACGGGATGTCTTTCGCCAGTCCCTCCCCGCCAGTCAGGAGCAGGACGCCCAGCGCATAGGAAGCTGTGTCACTGCCCTGTTCCGCTGCCCTGGTGAGCCATGCCGCCGCCAGCAGCGCGTCTTTCTCCACGCCCCGGCCATCCCGGTAGATCTTTCCCAGTTCATATTGAGCGTGGACCCGCCCCGCATCCGCCGCCTCTGTCAGCCACTCCAGCGTGGTCCTGAACTGCTCTGGCTCCGCGGCAGGATCTGCGAGCATGATTTTCGCCAACCGATACCGGGCATATTGGTTTTCCGGCCTGTCTCTGTACTTCCGAGCCCCTTCTGGTTCTGTGTGTTCTTCCATCTCCTTAGACGGCTCAGACTCCTGGGGTGCTTCTCCGGCCAGATCAGTTTCTGCCACGTCGCGCTTATACGGCGGCTCATCCAACGCCGTTGGATCAAACACAACGTCTTCATATCCCAGCCGCAGAGCCTCCTCGATCACCATGTTTCGGATCCGCTTGAACTCTTTCTGCCGGGAGAGGGGAAGCCGGGGCGGGAGATCTTCCTTGTAGGTCCTGAGCACTTCTTCCCGGAGCTCGTACCACAATTCGTATGCCCGCGCCACACGCTCGTCCTTTGCCAGTTCATCCACGATCTCATCCACCACAGACTTCAGCGGCGCTTTCAGATAGCCATACTGCTTTTTGCCGGAGAGGTTCTTCAGCTTCCCGGCCAGATGCTCCATGAGCTGTTCGATCTTCGGATTCTCCAGCGTGCCCTCCCGCATCTGGAAGACCAGTTGATCCATGACCGTTCCGGCCTCCTGGGTGAGTTCATCCCGCCGCTGGGTCTGGCGTTCATAAAGCTCATAGAGTTCTTGACGGAAGATCCGCTGGGCCAGATCAGATTTGATCTGGGCGATCCCTTCTCTGGTGAGAAAGCCGGATCTACCGTCCGCGCTGTAGCAGACCATGTGGACATGGGGATGGTGGCCCTGGTCATGGAACGCCGCGTACCACCTGAACTGCTCCCATGGTATTTTCATAGCCTCGGCCATCTCCATGGCATAGCCGGTGAGGAGCTCCTTCCACCGTTCCACATCATCGTAGCCAAGCTTCGCAGCGTCCTCCCGGCGCAGGGAGATGATAGGGAGCCACACGTTGCCGGGGTGATGGGCCACCTCGTCCGCGATGTTGGACAGCACCAGCGGATCATCCGACCCGGTGAACAGGGCATGCGCTCCGGTGCGCTGTGCGCGGGGACGGCTGGCGATGTAGCTGACGTAGTTGTCCCGCTTGGCGATCTGGTCGTAGTTGTCCTCCAGCGCGCGGGTGATGAACTCGGAAGCGTTGCCGCGGGTAGGAGCGGTCTGGTAGTCCTCATACTCAAACAGCCCGCGGCTCAGCGGGAACTCCCGGAGAAGCTGCGCCACCATCTCCCGCTGTTTCTCCGTGGCCGGGAACTGCTCGTACCACGGCACTATGCGCTGGGCGCCTCTCGGGTCGCTATGTAGCGGACATAGTTTTGCAGATGGGAGGTGGTGCGCTCCGAGCCACCCTTGAGGTAGGGGCACTTGAATATGACGCGGGGCATGGAGCGTCACCTTCTTTCTTTCAGCCCATGGTGGGTCCGCTCATTCCTATCGACATCTTGGACTCCTCGGGGTTCCCATAGCTGCGGATGGCTCTGTCGAACGACTCGCCGGGGTCATACTTCAGCTCACTCATCCAGCTCCGGCACACCGCTTCCAGCGGCTTTTCCTCCCGCAGAAGCGATTCCAGCTCCTCCGAAGAATATGAGCTGAGGTTACCCATCAGCTGGTTATAGCACAAATGCATGGCGGCGATCTCATTCGCCCGGTCATAGACCTCGTTGCCAGGTCGTCTCCACATGCTCTGAGCGTAGGCATCCATCTCTTGGTTGATTTTTTTGAAGATGGCTTCATGCGTCACAGTCCAGGCCATTTCAGTCCTCGCCGTTCTGATACTCCACGGCGTCATCCAGAGAGATCATGCCGTGGGTCTTCTTCACCTCCTGGATACAGCGCCCCCGCAGTTCTCTCAGCTGCTCCTCCGGGATCTCCATGGCCGCGGCCAGGACGTTCATCATCATGTCCATCTCCACGGCCAGCTTAAACAGCAGCCGGCAGATGTGGTTCTCGCTTCCCTGCACAGTTGAACGGATCGCCGCGACGAGCATGGGTGGCAGAACGGAGAAGCAGTCCTGGGAGGCCACATAGCCGCAGTAGAACTGCAGCGCCTTCTCCACGAACTCGTTCTGGCTCCGGCAGTTGGCCAGCGGCATGGCCGCCTTGATCTTCCGGTCTGTATCCGGATCGATCCGCATCAGGAATTTAATTTTTTCATCTGTCATTCAAAAAAGCCTCCATTTCGCAAAATTGGGCGTGATAGCACATTTGAAACCGTGGAAACCGCTGGAACTGCGGCATTTCCCGCCCGCTTGATAGCAGATTTGATAACACCGCCAAAAAAGTGATAGCATCGCTCCCTCCAAAAAGATACGGAAAAGCGGTTGAAATCCTTTCAAAACCGCATCCCCGGCCCGCGTTGCGGGACGGTGTGGAACAGGGTGATTACACCCTTTTATCCCGCACACTTTTCGTCCCCTCGGTCCACCCGCCCATTTGGGCCTCCAGCCGTTGCGGGCACTTGCGGCACACAGCCTCAACGCTGGCTCTTCCTTCGCATGTGTGGCAGGGGGCCACCCCGCCCGTTGAAGCGGCACACGGAGCCGTACAGAGCGCACGGCGCTGGTATTCCTGTTCTCCGCGCGAATGAGAAAGGCCGGAGCCTCCGCTCCGGCCTCCGTGAGTGTGAGATCAGCGGGGGACAGCGTCCTGCTCTGACGCCTCCAGTGCTCCGGCCACACCCTCCAGCTCAGAGCGCAGTTCCTCCCAGGTCAGAAGCTGCTTGCCGTCCTCCACCTCTGCCTCCGGGTCCAGGCATCCGCACAGCTCATCCATCTGGATGTCCGCCTCCTCCAGCAGAGTTTGGCGGCGCTCCGCGTGTTCCGCCGACACCGCTCCCGGAAGAGCTCCCATACCTGCTCCATCCTGTGGACCGCCTCGTCGCCGTTGGCCGTCAGGGCATCCTCCATGCCGCACAGATCTGTGACGGTCCTGGCCAGCTCCAGCAGGGCGGTGCGGCTCTCCACAGACTCCAGCTGTGCGGTGGTGTGGAGCAGTTCCCGCACCGCTTCGATCTGCATGGGGAGTCCGGCTGTGCGGACAAGCTGTTCATCCCCAATCAGCAGGATGAGCTCCTGCCCAGCGGCTGTCTGCCTGATACGCTGGATCTCGTCATCGATCCAGTTCAGATGGCGCGCGGTCTCCTCCTCCAGCTGATGGGCGGCGGCATACAGCGCGAGGCCGTCGCGCATCCACTGGGCCGGTGGGACCGCATTCTCATCGAGAACCGAGAGGAGCGAGACGGTTTCGTGGGCGATGAGGTCGCACACATGGATGGGGGTGATCGTTTTCGTATTCATATTTTCTTCCTTTCCATTCCGTGTTTGGTGGTGTGTGCTGCTGTCAAACACGATGCTCCTTTGCGGTCGGAAAAGCTATTCAGCAAACCCACCGAACTTTTCGCTGTGGTTTCGGTCATGATCAACAGTTTCCAATGTGCAGAGGTCGGCTGTGTTCAGCCGACCCCTGCTCAAATTATCTTGGCATATCACTTTGTGGTTTTCGCTTTTCGCCTCAGCCCACTCCCGTGGCGGGATGGTGCCGCGCGGCTTTGTGGATGACTGCCAGAACAGAAAAGAGGACCGCGCCTCAGCGCGGCCCCCTCACGACTCTGCGGTCAATACAGGTATTTTGCTCTCAGGTAGTCCGCCTGCTCCAGTGTGATGGCATTGCTCCACTGGTTGGAGTTGATGGCTCCGTACAGCTCTCCCCACAGGCAGTCCATATAGGACACATGGTTTTTCTCTCCCTGGATGTATTCGTCCAGGGCTTTTTGCAGGCTGGCCGGCAGATCTTTTTCCAGATAGGAGTGGTCCTTGGGTTTCCCATCCGGGGCCAGTCTTTGCTCCACCGTCATGGTCAGGAGTTCCTCCATGGGGATGTCCAGCGCGGCGGAGAGCTTACCCAGCGTCCCGGCTCCACACCTCGTCAGCGATGTTTTGCCCGAGCAGATGTCCGCCAGCGTGGCCCAGGGGATTCCGCTGCGCTTGGAAAGCTGATAGCGGGATAGACTCTTTTCCCGCAGGACTTGTTGGATCGTCATATGCATCACCTGTTTCTGTTTATATCGGTATCCCGATAATCAGTCAAGGGGTGGATTGGGCGCGGCCAGGGCAGAGGGAACGGCACAGCCGCCCCATGGGGGAGCGGCTGTGCCAGCGGCCTCAGCTCTCCGCGAGCTCAGGCAGCTCCTGTTCCTCCGGCGTCTTCTCGATCCAGTCCAGCAGGTTCTGCGTTTCCATCAGTTCGGAGGCGAGCCGGAAGAGGGCCTCCCGGTGGTCCCGGCTCTCCAGCTGGATGGCGGTTTCGAACAGGCCGCAGACGTTGTCCAGCGTCTCCATGCCGCTGGCGTTCATGGGCAGCTCGCTTTCCGGCAGGACGTGGCGGGTCTCCTCCGGTTCGGCGGTCCCACGCGCCGCTTCCTTTTCCCGCGTGATCAGCTCCAGATGGGACACGGCGTTTTGAGGGTCGAGGCCCCATGCCGAGCCGATCAGGATGATGGCCCGCTCATAATCATCTGTCTCTGCCGCGCTGCCATGGATGACCAGCATGGCCAGCGCCTCTTTGGTGATCCGATACTGTAGGTCCCTTGCCAGTTCTGTGTTCATGTGATTTCCTCCTGCGTTGTTATTTTGCCGCAGTCCCCGGCGGCTGAACACACAATGCCACATCCCCGCGGGAAAAGCCATTCACCAAACCCAACGAGAAATGCCCCCATCTTTGACATAGACGCCCAAGTCACATGGCCGGCCCGGTGGGCGGCTCCGGCGCCTCCGCCATGACCTGGGTGCTGTATTCCACGAGGCCCATGCCCGTCTGTTCCTGACAGTAGTCCTCCATCTTCCGCAGCAGGACTTCCTTTTCCGCGGCGTTGAGGTGATAGGAGAGGGCTGTTTCGCTGCCGTCCCCCCGGTGGAGCGCGATCTCCAGCTCGTCGCAGACCTGGCCGGAGGCCATATCGTAGTTGGCGTAGACGTTCAGCCCGTCGTCATTCTCCGTGGTGCAGACCTGGGTCCCGAACACCGCGTCCACGTCAAAGGACGTTTCCAGGTAAAAATTCAGGAGGCCGTCCACCTCGGAGATCTCCTCCGCCATCCGGACCTCCCGCGCGGAGAGATGGCCCGCCGAGGTGACTGTCTGCCGTCCAGCGCGTCCAGGAACCGGGCCCATCGCTGGTCGCTGTCGAGGTGCGCCTTGCGGTCCGCCTGATAGACCGCTTTAGAGACATCCCCCATGGCAAAGGTCTGCCAGCCATCCATCACATTGACAGCGGAAAACTCCCGCTTATCAAAGTCCAGCTCAAAGGCGCCGGTGACCTTTCCTGTATTCTCCATGCGCACCAGCACCATGTCCTCAAACGCCTCGGGAGTGATCTCCTCCGCCTGATGCAGCATCTGCTCAAAGGAGGAGGCCCCGCGCTCTCCCCGCAGGTAGGATCGCAGGAGCCGGGCGGCGTCCAGAAACTCCAGAGGCCGTTCTACCTGGAGGCAGCGGTCCTGCCCGGACTCCCGGATGCGGAAGATGGCGAACTTCCTCGCGGCCTCCAGCTCCTGTCTGGCCTGCCGATCCTCCTGCCAGAGTTCCTGACTGATGCGGCTGTACTCCTGCTCGGGAACCAGCTCGTTGATGAGCTGGTCCAAATAGTCCCCGAGCTTATCCTCCACAGTCTCATCCTTCAGATGGCGGCTCAAGGCGTCGTACCACCGCTCATCCAGCCACACACATATTTCTCTGCTTTTCATGTGGGGTCACCATTCCTTTCCAAAGCAGTTTGCCCTTCCGGTCCGGGCGCCTTCTCCGGAGGCTTTTCCACGCCGGGGCGGGCGGGACGTTTGGGCTTGGCCGGTGGCGGCGCCTTGCGGTCCAGAAACTCCCGCACAGCCTCCGGTACAATCCGTTCATATAGTTCCGTAAGTGCCTCATTCATGCGCTTCTGTACAGTGGTGTTCTCTTTCTTCAGATAAAATTCCAGGGTGTCGATTCTTTTTTACGGTCCCTTCGGTCAGCAAAAGGCACCGACCAGAATCGGCACGCACACCTCCAGTACGATGCCGTGCAGGATGGCCAGCGGCACCAGGTCGCTGCCCGAATAACGGGCGATCGAAGGCAGACACACGTCCATCGAAGTCACGCCCGCCACCGAGATCGGGGCCAGCGGACCGCCCCAGCGGGCGAACAGCGGCATTCCGAACAGGGCGATCATCTCGCGCACGACGTTGGCCAGCAAAGCGACCGTCGCCAACTCGGCGGCGCCCTGCACGCCGAGCGTCGCGCTCTTCAGGTCGGCGATCAGCACCGACGAAAGCGAATAGTAGCCGAAACCGCTGCCTACGGCCAGACAGTCCGTCAGGCTGAATCCCCGGAGCACCAGCACGCCGAGCGCCGAAAAGAGCAGGGTGCCGACGATCGTACAAAGCGGCAACAGGAGCATCCGCCAGTTGAACGTGCGCAGCATATAGTGCAGATTGTCGCCGGCCCCGAGTCCCAAGCCGACCAGCACCACCATCACCGAAAGAATAATCATCGGCAGATCGGGATCCAACAGCCACGTCGGGACGGCATCGGCATAACCGAGCGCCACGCCGACTGCAAAAAAAACGAAAACGATCAGACTATCTCTCATCGCTCCCTCCTTTCCGGAAAAAGTAACGCCGGACGACGAATACCGCCGCGAAACTCCCGGCGACGCCGAGGCAGGCGATCACGGCGGCCTGCCAGCCGAAACGTCCGAAATTGACGATCAGTTCGCGGTTGGAACCGATCGTAACACCGAAAACGAAGAGCAGGGCCCACACGGTAAGCGATACTCCCCGCTCCAGCCTGGCCACAAACGACCAGTTGCGCAGCAGATAGCCCGCTCCGATTCCGGCAAACAACAGCAAAACGATACGAAACATAGCTCAATCGACAGTTAAAAAAGCCCGACGAGATACATTGCACCCCGCCGGAAAAATATTATAAAACACAAAATTTCGCGCTGCAAAGATAGCGAAAGCCGAGAGAAAACAGGAACTTGTTCCCAGTTTTCCGAGGCGCATCCTATCTTCTACAAAGATAGCAAAAGGTAAGTGACAAGCCAAACCCGTTCGGACCTGGCCGGAGCAAAATCCAACCGAAACACCTCATTGTCAATGCAAAGACTACTCGATCGAAGTTACCGATCCAATCCGAAATGGCGGCGCGAAACGGCCAGTGCAGCAATGCTGACCCGACAGTCGGGCACCGCACGAAGGAGAGCTTCGGTGCAGGAAAGCAGCGTCGAACCGGTAGTCACCACGTCATCGACCAGCAGCACGTGCCGTCCGGCCAACGCTCCGGGCCGCGCGACCGCAAACAAGTCGCGTACGTTCTCCCAGCGCCCGGCCGAAGAACGGGTCGTCTGGCTCGGGTTGTTGCGCAGGCGACTGACCGCCCGATCCTCCACCGGCACTCCCATCCGGGAAGCGATCCCCTCGGCGATATAGGCAGCCTGATTGTACCCCCCGGGCCAGCAACCGCCGGGTATGAAGCGGCACGGGAACGATGCAGTCCACGCTTCCGTACAGTCCGCTGTCGGCAAGGTTGCCGCCATACCAGGCACCCAGGTCGCGGGCCGTGCGCCAGCGGTTGTAATACTTGAAACCATGAATGGCCCGCTGCCAGGGACTGCCCGCAACGAACCAGAGAAAAGCCGAGGCCTGCACGACGGGAAACTCATTGCGCAGCCGCTCGGCCAGCGGATTGTCCGCACGGCGCCAGAATCCGGTCTGGGGTGCCAACGTACGGCACATCATACAGAAAGCACCCTCGCCCTCGTGCAACTCGCCGCCGCATACGGGACAGACAGGCGGCAGAAAAAGCCCCTTTATATCATTGAGGATCGACATCGCAGAGAATCGTAACGCCTTTGCATTCGGGACTTTGACCACCCGGTCGAGAATCCCGCGCACCGCCTCGCGAGCCCGGGCCAGCGAAGCCCCCGCCTCGACCTTCAGCAGCAGGGTCGCCAGATACTCGCCCCGTACCCGATCGACGGGCGGGGCCGTGGGTCCCAGCACGCGCCGCCCGAACCGTTCGCGCAGGGCGGCGGCCAGGGCGTTGGCCGCACGGCGCAGCGTCACGGGATCGCGGTGACGCAACAACAGGTTCAGGAGCCGTGCATAGGGCGGATAGAAGAACGCTTTCCGCTCGGCGAGCTGCTGACGAGCCATCGCCTCGTAATCGCCCGCAATCACCTGTTGCAAGACGGGATGTCCCGGCTCAGCGGTCTGGATCACGACCGTTCCGGGATTTTCGCGCCGACCGGCGCGGCCCGCCACCTGCATCAGCAGTTGGAATGCACGCTCCGCCGAACGGAAATCGGGATTGTTGAGCAGATTGTCGGCGTTGAGCACACCGACCAGCTCCACGCCGCCGAAATCGAATCCTTTGGTAATCATCTGCGTCCCCACCAGAATATCGTCGTCGCCCCGGGCGAAGGCCTCGACGATCTGCCGGAAAGCACGCTCGGAGGTAACGCTGTCGCGGTCGAGCCGGGCGACCCGCGCCTCGGGGAAAACGCGGGCGATCTCCTCCTCGACCTTTTCCGTCCCGAAGCCCATCGGCACGGGTTCGGTCACCCGGCAATGGGGGCACTTGGCCGGAACAGGCTCCGTATGACCGCAATAGTGACAGACCATACGACCGCTTCCCTTGTGGAGCGTGAGAGTCACATTACAATCCGGACAGCGGGCCGTCCAGCCGCACTCCCGGCACTCGACATAGGGTGCGAAACCCCGCCGGTTCTGGAAAAGCATCGCCTGACCGCCTCCGCCGAGGGTCTCCTCCATACGGTCGAGCAGCAATTTGTTGAAATGGGCATGCCGCTCGCCGCGTTTCACGGCACGGATCGTATCGGACACGAGGATCTGCGGCATCCGCGACGGTCCGTAACGCTCGGCCAGTACCACGCTGCCGTATTTTCCGGTCGCAGCGTTTAAATAACTCTCCAGCGACGGAGTAGCGCTGCCCAGCAGCGTACGGCACCCCAGCAGTCGGGTCATCAGCACGGCGCAGTCGCGTGCCTGGTAGCGGGGCGCCGGGTCGGTCTGTTTGTAACTGGGATCGTGTTCCTCGTCCACCACGACCAGCTCCAGGCGGCGCAGCGGCAGGAAGATCGCCGAACGGGCCCCGATCACCAGCTCGCCGCCCGCAGAATCCCGCAAGCGGAGGTAAAGCTCCGTACGCTTGCGGTCGGTGAGTTTCGAATGATAGGCGATCACCCGCTCGCCGAAAACCTGCCGGAGCCGATCGACCAACTGGGCCGTGAGAGCGATCTCCGGCACGAGCAGCAGCACTTGTCCGCCCCGGGCCAGCACCTCGGCAGCGAAGTGCATATAAATTTCCGTTTTGCCCGAACCGGTGACACCCCGCAGCAGCACGGTCGCGCGATCGGCAAACACGGCACGGATCTCCTCGGCAGCCTTCCGCTGCGCAGCGGAAAGCGTCGGCAGACGAAACTGCGCACCGCCAGTCACCGGACCGGGTGCGACCTCCCGTTCGATACAGGTCAATAACCCCTTTTTCACCAGGAGAGCGAGAGCCGTCCGATCGGCGGCGAGTCGGCTCCGGGCGACTTCCGCCCCGTCGGGCGCAAGGGCAGCCAACTCCTCCAGCGCCTCCCGCTGCCGGGGGGCACGACGCCCCATACGTTCCAGCGCGGCGGCCAGCCCGTCGGCGGTGAGCGCTTCGCCGGCCAGGGCCACGAACCACTCCCGGCGGGGCCGGAACTCGTCGGCAGCAAACTCCTCCTCGCCGTGTCCGCTCGGCTTCATCAGCGACGGCAGCGCCACGCGCATCACCTCGCCCAGCGTGCACATGTAATAATCGGCGACCCACTCCCAGAAACGGCGCTGCCGCTCGTCGAGCAGAGGCGTACCGTAGAGCACGCGGGAGACGGTCTTGACGGTCTTGAAATCGGGGCGCCGGTCGTGCAGCCGCCAGACGATGCCCGTGTAGATCTTCGATCGGCCGAAAGGCACGACTACGGCCATCCCCTCGCAAAGCGTCACGCCTTCCGCCACCGCAAAGGTGTAGAGAGGCTGGGCCAGAGGAAGTACGATGTCGGCATAGCGCATGGTCGTAGCAGGATCGAAAAAGGAGTGCTTTCAGGCTGCGGAACCGACCGGCCCGTCCGGAGCCGAGCCGCAACCGCAAAACGACGGAATCAATTGCGGTTTTTCTTCGGGTAAAGTTACGCATTATTCCCGGAAAACAAATACTCCCCGCCGGATCGACGAGGAGTATTATTTCAAATCGAAGAAGATTCCCTAATTCTTCTTCATACCGTTGAGCATACCGCCGTCGATGATACCGAAGCCCTGTCCGTAAACACCCGTTACCGAAGCCACCGAAACGAACGCCTTGGGGTCGAGGTTTGCGGACGATCTTGAGGATGTCGGCCGTTTCGCGTTTGCGGCAAATAACCATCACTACCTGCGACGACTCTTTCGTGTACCATCCCATGCCGTTGAGCATCGTCACCCCGCGATGCGCCTTCTCGACGATCTCTGCGGCGATACGGTCGTGCTCATGGCTGATGACCAGAATCTGATTCGACTGCTGGTTGCCCGCCAGCAACGCATCGGTGCTCAGACCGAATACCGCCGTCAGCAGGAAGCCGTAGATCACCGTCTCGATGCCGTTGCCCACCAGCAGCGATGCACAGATGATAAGCGAATCGGTCACCAGCACGACACGGCCGTAGTTGATCGGATGATACTTGTTGATCAGCAGCGCCACGATATCCGTACCGCCGGTCGAACCGCCCTGACGAAAACACATATAGATACCCACACCGGACAGCATACCGCCCATGATGACCAGCAGCAGCGGTTCCAGATTACCGAACAGGCTGATCGCATCGGGTGGGATAACGCCCAGTTCCGCGAGCCACGCCTGCACGCCGGGCAGTGTTTCCTGGAAAAAGTTCAGCGACGCAGGAAGCACGATGATACAGAAAATCGTCTTGATACCGAAATTCCAACCAATGATGAAACCTGCGAACAGCAGCAGAATACCATTGACGATGAACGCCATCGTACCGATGTTAATCTGGAAGTTGAACAGGTTTTCGATCGCCCCGCACAACACCAGCGCCGCACCCGTGGCACCGCCGCCGGTACCGTGTGCGGGCAGAATACAGGCGATCCACGCGAACGTGTAGAGGAGAATACCGATCGTCATCACGAAATATTCCCGTACTACGCCCATAATCGTCCCGAAAGTTATTTTTTCCTTCAACAGAGTCATTTTTCTTTGAACAATTAAGGTTTAACGGCGCAAAGGTATAAAAATTTCGCCTTGATACGCGTTCCGTGCCGTTAATCTTTTTTCAAGCAGGGACCAAAGGGTGGAAACCCGCGTTAAATGCCACTGCGTCAAGTGGTGAAATCCCATCGGCACTTCGCTGGCGATACGCTCCACAGCCATATCGGGACGCAGCCGCCGCAACACCTCGACCACCAGCGAGAGATACTCCTCGGAGGTACGCAGGCGGAAGCGGCCGGGCTCGGCGTCGTATTGCGCGGCAAGGGTCGTTCCCCGAACGAGCTGCAACTGGTGGAACTTGACCGTTTCGAGCGGCAGGGCATTGATCCGCTCCACCTGTCGAAGAAGCATTTCGTCGTCTTCGCCGGGCAGCCCCAGAATGAAATGGGCCCCGACGTGCAACCCCCGTGCGGCGCTCGCCGCAATAGCCTGCCGGGCCGCCGCGAAGTCATGGCCGCGACGGACGGCCCGCAATGTTTCGTCGCAGGTGGATTCGACGCCGTATTCGACCGCCACATAGCGTTTCCGTGCCAGCTCCGCCAGCAAATCCAGCTTCTCGTCGTCCACGCAATCGGGCCGCGTGCCGATCACCAGTCCCGAAATCCGGGGATGAGCCAACGCTTCGGCATAAAGCTCCCGAAGCCGTGCGACAGGAGCGTGCGTATTGGAAAAAGGTTGGAAATAGACCAGACAAAGCCCTTCATCCCGCCCTCGGGCCGCATGGAAAGCGATTCCCTCGTCGATCTGCCGCGTCAGGCTCTTCCGGGGCGAACAGTAGGAAGGGGTGAACGCCCTGTTGTCACAGAACGTACACCCCTCCGATCCGATCGTTCCGTCCCGGTTGGGACAGCTCAAGCCGGCATCCACCGCGATCTTACGCACCCGGCCGCCGAAATGTCGCCGGCAATACGCCGCGTAGCTGTGCCAGGGTCGGCCGTCGCCCCAAGAATAGACCCGGGTTTCCATTCGGAACGCTACAAGCCCCAGTCCGACGGATTGTAGGTATCCTTCGGCGCATTCGGCACGTTGGCGAAGAAGGTAAAGCCCGTCAATCGCTCGATTTCCGCCACCGACATCATATCTTTGGCCTGCGGCTCGTGCCCTTTATCCATGTTATGACGCAGCACGAAGGCGGCGCACTTCAATTCGCTCGCGGCACAATCCATCACCGATTTTTTCGTATTTCCGTTCTTGGTCCGCAGCAGCAGGTAGTAGAACATCGAAGGCCGGCTCACGTCGCTGCGTCCGCCGAAATCGATTTTCGACGAAGTGCAGCTCTTGCCGTAAGCATCGGTGAAAGGTTCGAAATAGGTGCCTACCACGATATAAGTCGTATCGGCGCAAACCTGCGCATCGACAAAACTTTCCAGATTGTTCCATGCCCCGCCGCCGTTGTTGAAGTTCGACGAATATTGCGGCGCGATATTCGAATAATAGAATACCTGTTCGTTGGTTTTCCGGGTCACGAGCCGTTCGGCCGAACCGAGCATATGGCCCTTGTTGCAACCGCCGCCGGTCGATTTACTGCTGTATTGAATACCGGACGGAATATCCGGATCGCGACTGTAAGCGTCCGTACGATCCGTTCCTTTCACCTCGTAGCAAGCGTGGCGCGGAGCGGCCACCCAGACCGGACAGTGGTGCTCGGCGCTGAAGCAGACCGTATAATTGCGGGCTTTCTGGCTGCCGACATAGAAATCCGGGCAAATATGATGCGCATAGTAGTAGTCGCTGTTCTGCACCTCCACCGGCAACTCGGCCCAGCCGGTACGATAGACGTTTTCCCGGGGGGGGGACTGTTCCGCTCTCAGTGGTGAAAGTACCCTCCTCGCTCCGATACTGCTTGCCGCCGATCGAGGCGTACAGATGGAACGTATAGGTGGTCGCGGCACTCAATCCGGTAATGGCCGCACGCTTATCTCCCGACGAAGCCGTCACCGTTTTCGTCGTGTAATCCGTTTCACCGGAGGGTTTGTAAGCAAATCCTACTTCGATGCCGACCGTTTCTTCGCCTTCATAGGTGAAGCTGCCCGTCAGGGTGGCCGACGAAGCGGTCACATCCGTCGCAGCGACGGGACCGAACTCCGGCTCGGGATTTTCACCCGCTTTAAGGGTCGTGAACTGCGCGACGGCGCTCGTATAACGCTCGTCGCCGACAACGACATACGCATAAAAAGTCGTATTTCGTTTCAGGTTCGAGCCCGTTCAGCTCACAGGCCAGGGGCGAAGCCGTCGAAGCAGCCTTCACCTCGGTATATTCCTCCTGCGCACCGGCCTTATACCCGAAGCCGGCTTCCGCAACATCGCCGTCGCCTTCGTACTCATAAACGCAGGCAAGCGTCGCTCCGGTCGGAGAAACCCCGGACGACGAAGGCGTTTCGAACTGCGGAGCTCCCGGTTGCTCGCCCTCCTTCAACGTGGTGAAAACGACCCGTTCGCTGGTGTAATTCTTTCCGTCGATCACCAGATAGGCATAGAACTCGTAAGCCGTTTCAGGCGTCAGCTCCTCCAGACGGGCCGACAACGAAGAGTCGTCCGGCGTAATTTCTACCATAGTATATCCCGTTTGGGCCGATGCCGCAGGCTTGTATCCGAAACCGGCTTCGGCAATATCGGCCGCATCACCGGTGTATAGATAAGCGCACGCGAGCGATGCGCTCGTAGCCTGCACCTCGGAAGCCGAAGGCTTGCCGAACTGGGGCGTCGGAGCCGGAGGCACCTCCCCCTCCTTGAGGGTCTTGAACGTTTTCGACAGCGACGCATTTGAACCGCTCGCCGCCCAAGACGGCATAACAGTACCAACGATATTCGGTGTCGGCTTCAGGCCGTCAGGGTCTGCCGGCCAGACCGTCCTTGAAATTCGTACAAACCACATCGACGTACTCTCCGCCCGCTTCCTGGTAGGAGAAGCCGACTTCGGAGATGGGCACTTCGCCCTTCGATTCGATGTTGGCCGCCACGACCGCACTCGTCACATCGGGCTGCGCGTCGATCAGATCGAAAGTCGGACGCACGGTCGGCGCAGGCGCCGTATCGTCGCTTTCGCAGGCTACGATCGCCAGCGACAGCAAGGCGACCATACACAAAAAATACTTCTTCATACGAACTTTTTATATCTTTGACATAGCCTCGGATAGGATGCGATTCGGCAATCTCTGCGTGCAAGCCCGCACGATTGCGCTCATCTTTCACTATCTTTGAAATAACTGAAGTCATTCGCGTTGTCGGGAGTCGATCCAGATCGTCACCGGCCCGTCGTTCACCAGCTCGACCTGCATATCGGCTCCGAACTCCCCGGTGGCGACTTCGCGCCCGAGCGCACGGCCTACACCGGCGGCGAACCGCTCGTACAAAGGTCGGGAAATCGCTTCGGGGGCCGCCTTGATATAGGACGGGCGGTTGCCCTTACGGTCGAGGCATGCAGCGTGAACTGGCTCACCACCAATATTTCGCCGCCGACCTGCCGCACGTCGAGATTCATCAACCCCGTTTTCGTCGTCGAAAATCCGCAGCCGGGTGAGTTTACCCGCAAGCCACTCGATATCCTCCTCGCCGTCCTCGGCTTCGATACCGACGAAAACCAACAGACCCGGTCCGATGGCCGATTTGAGGGTTCCGCCGATGGAAACCGACGCACGGCGCACCCGTTGAATCAAAATTCGCATGGCAACAATGAAAATTGTCGGGCGAAGAACGCCCAGAGATTATCTTCTTTCGGCACGGGCGCCGTCACGACGATCCGCTCGCGCCGCACGGGATGGATGAAATCGACACGGTACGAATGGAGCGAAATGCCTCCGTCGGGATTCGAACGGCGGGCCCCGTATTTCAAGTCGCCCTTAATCGGACAGCCGATCTTCGAGAGCTGCGCCCGGATCTGATGGTGGCGCCCCGTCAGCAAATCGACCTCCACCAGCGTATAACGAGTACTCGCCCCCAGGGTGCGGTAACGCAATTTCGCCAGTTTTGCATCGCCCCGGGGCGCATCGAGCGCCCGCGAACGGTTGGTTTTCTCGTTACGCAGGATATAGTGGCACAACTCTCCCTCTTCGGGATCGGGACGGCTCTCCGTAAGCGCCCAATAGGTCTTTTTGATCTCGCCCCGGCGGATCATCTCGTTCAGGCGGGCGAGGGCTTTCGACGTTTTGGCGAAAATGACGGCTCCGCTCACGGGACGGTCGATACGGTGCACCACGCCGAGGAACACCTCGCCGGGCTTGGCATCGCGCCGCCGGATGAACTCCTTGATCTGCCGTTCGAGCGCATCGCCGCCCGACGGATCGGGCTGCACCAGGTCGCCGCACCGTTTATTGACGATCAAAAGGTGGTTGTCCTCGTACAGAATATCTTCGGGAGCGAACATCGGAAACGGAGCGTAATTGCGAAGCGGATTATAACTGGAACGTGAAAGGAAGCAGCCGCACGGCCGAATCCACCACCGTGGCTCCGCCCGCACCGGACATGATGATACGGATCGGCGACCTCTGGCGACGCTCCGCATCGAGCAGCACCTGGCGGCACTGTCCGCAGGGATAGCACTCCCGCTCGGACGGCTCCGAAGCGATGGCCAGCGCCTCGATCGGATCGTCGGCATGGCACGCTCCGGCATGGAACAGCAACGACCGTTCGGCGCACATGCCCGCAGGAAACACCTCGCTCTCCTGGTTGCTGCCGCAGAGAATCTTCCCGCTGCGCAGACGGGCCGCAGCGCCTACCCGGAATTTGGAATAGGGAGCGTACGCCCGGGCGACGGCCCGGCGAGCCTCCTCCACCAACTCCCGGTCCCCGGCGGGCATCCCCTCCGGAGAGTCGTAGTGCTGGTAATCGAAACTGAATCTGTTCTCCATAATTCCTTGCTTTTGAAAAAGGGAAAGTGGTCAAAGGTAAGCCGAATTTCCGGGTTATCCAAAAATTCGGCCTGCCAATTCATTTCCGACGATAACCCCGATTATTCGAGGACGAACTTGGTCTGGACGTTATACTCCAGCTTGATCGTTTTGAAATCGAGCGAAGGCTCTTCGGGCGCACCCGCTTCGGCGCTGTCGGCCATCATCGCCTTCGAACGCACCATCATCATATTGTCGTAATACTGCGGAGCCACGTCGTAATTCGAATCGTAGATATAGAAACATTTTCCGATCTTCTGCCCGATCGCCCCGGCCAGCGCTTCGGCCGACGACTTGGCGTTGTGGATGGCATCCAGGCGCACCTGCTCCTTCAGGGAATCGATGTCCGAACGGGTCACGCGTACGATACCGACGTTCGAGATGCCCAGATCGCCCAGGGCGGCGGTCACGTCACCTACTTCGGCCGCCGAATGGAGCAGCAACTGGTATTTGGCGGTGGTCAGCGAGCTGGCCTTCTTGTAGAAATCGCTCGACATATTGGCCACCTTGAGCTGTTTCTCGACATCGACGCCCAACTTCTTCAGGGCATCGATCATCTGCCGCTGCTGAGTTTCGACCGTAATTTTTCCTTTCTGACTCGCGCTCGTTGATTACGATCGACAGATAGAATTCATCCGGCGTAACCTCCATCTGGGAACGTCCGTTCACCTGAATATAACTCGGAAAAGCCTCCTGGGTTTGAGCGAACACCGGCGCAGCCAATACGACCGCCGCCGCTAAAATCATCCATTTTTTCATACGTTTCATTCGTTTTTGAAATAGTACTGCAAATATAACGCCCGAACAGGAGCCGATAGTATAAAACCGCCCCGGAACAGGAGCCGCCTACCGGCGGACGAGCTTCACACGTTCTCCACGTGGTGCGTATGGGGGAACATATCGACCGGCTGCACCGCCTCGACGCGATACGCGCCGTCCATCAGGGCCAGGTCGCGGGCCTGCGTAGCCGGGTTGCAGCTCACATAGACGATCCGCTCGGGCGCCGCCCGCAGGATCACGTCGATTACCGGCTCATCGACTCCGGCACGCGGCGGGTCGAGGATGATGACGTCGGGACGGCCGTTGCGCCGTATGAACTCGTCGCTCAGCACGGCTTTCATATCGCCAGCATAGAACACCGTATTCCCGATGCCGTTCAGCGTCGAATTGATGCGGGCGTCCTCGATGGCCTCGGGCACGTACTCCACGCCCACGACCTTCGCGCACCGCGCCGCACAGAAGTTGGCGATCGTACCCGTGCCGGTGTAAAGGTCGTATAAAATCTCTTTTCCCGTCAGGGCGGCGAAGTCGCGCGCGACCTTGTAAAGTTCGTACGCCTGCGCCGAATTGGTCTGATAGAACGACTTGGGTCCGACCTTGAACTGCAGCCCCTCCATCCGCTCGATGATGTGATCCTTGCCCCGGTAGCAGACGGGTTCCAGGTCGCCGGTGGAGTCGTTGAACTTCTCGTTGATTACGTAGAACAGCGACGTGATTTCGGGGAAAGCGGCCGCCAGATGGTCCAGCAGGGCCGCGATCTTCTCCCGCTCGTCGGCATGGAAAACCACGATCACCATCACCTCGCCCGTCGAGGCGGTGCGGACGACCATGTTGCGCATCAGCCCCCGGTGCTCGCGCGGATTGTGGAACGTATAGCCGTGTTCGAGGCAGAAACGCCGGGTTTCTTCCCGGATCGCATTCGACGGATCGGGCTGCAACCAGCATTTTTCGATGTCCAGCACTTTGTCGAACATACCGGGGATGTGGAATCCCAGCGCCGGGGCATCGGCGATCTCGCCCTTTTCGGCGATCTCCTCGTAGGTGAGCCAGCGCCGCTCGGCGAAGGTGAACTCCAGCTTGTTGCGGTAAAAACGGGTTTCGGCCGAGGGCAGGCAGGGCGCGATTTCGGGCAGCTCGACCTTACCGATGCGGGCAAGCTGGTCGCGCACCTGCTCGGTCTTGAAACGCAGTTGTTCGGCGTAGGGCAGATTCTGCCACTTGCAGCCGCCGCAGACCCCGAAATGGGCGCAGAACGGCTCTTCGCGCAGCGGCGAGCGCTTCACATAATTGACGACGAAACCTTCCATATACCGGCGGCGCTTGGAGCGGATCTGCACATCGACCACGTCGCCCGGCACGGTCATCGGCACAAAGACCACCACGTCATTGTAACGCCCCATCGCCTTGCCTTCGGCGGCCAGCGTCGTTATCTCAAGCCCCTCAATCAGGGGATAATTCGCTTTCTTTCGAGCCATATCGCATTCGGATTTAGAACGCAAAGGTACGAATTTTCCGCTATGCGCCGCCCGTTTTCCTGGTTTTGGCACGTTCGCGCACCCGTCCCAGCCAGAAACCGATGCCGAACGGCACGCCCAGCATGATGACGGCGAAAAGCACGATCCAGGCGAGGAGCTTGGCCACCAGAGCCGGTACCCGGTCCATCGCATTTTGTACCGCCGCATCGACCGCCTGCTGCGCCTGATCGACCAGCGCTTTGCGCTCGGCCGAAATATAACCCTGCAACTCCGCACGCTGGCGGTCGAGGTCGGCAAATGCGTTGTCCACGGCACCGTTCAACGTTTCGATGAGCGCTGCGACTTCGGTATTCAGACTTTTGCCCATATAATCGGCGATCTGCGGCAGGTGCTCCATGACCGTCACGATGCGGTCGAAATTACGCTCCAGGCTGTCGAGCTGCCGCGTCAGCCGGTTGCGGACGCTGTCCTGCTGCATCTGCAACTCGAAAATATCCTTCGACCAGCCGATGCTATTGACCATCTGCTCGGACTGGCCGCCGAAACGGTCGCCCAGATCGGCGATCACATCGGAGATGGAGCCTACGTTATACTGCGTTTCCACGCCTTTCGACTGGAGAAATTCGATCCAGGGCAGGGTCGTATTGACCGGAGTGAACTGCGACCCCGTGACGGGATTCGCCTGCATATAATTCCCCACGAACTCCTGCATCAACGCGAACTTCTCCGGCGCAAGCAGGGTCGAAGCCAGGTGTTCGGCTTTCTTGTCCAGACGCGCCACGACCTTGCGCACGAGCGGCGTCTGCCCGGCGAAAAGCAGCGAATCGGGCAGGCGGCGGAAAGCGCTGTCCATGCGGACGCAGAGCAGCCAGGTGTCGATGAGCGCCACGTCGGGGTTGGACTGCATGACGGCGGTAACGGCGGCCCGCGTCGCCTGCATCTTCCACCGGATCGCCCGGATCCGCACCGGAATCTCCGACGATGCGGCCGCGACCGAATCGGCCGTGCGGGCGATCTCGTCCGCCAGGTCGTAATAAAATCCCCGGGTCATCATCCGGGTATTGGCCTCCGAAGCCGGAAGCGGCGGGTTGCCCGTATCGACCGACACCTTGAGCAACGAACAGCTTCCGAACGACAGCAGCACGGCGACCGCCGCAAAAATTTTCAGTAAACGTATCTTCATTCTTCTCTCTGTTTTGACTTTCAACAAATTACTGTTCCAGGACCTCTGCGCCCGCTCCGGCAGCGCCGTTTCTTTCCGGCGCTCCGGTTCCAAAAATAGCGATTATCCGCGAAATATCGCTATATTTGTACCTTAAATAAATTTCACATATCATGAAAATCGCCTGCCTGACTTTCAATCCGATACAGGAGAACACCTACGTCGTTTGGGACGACACGAAGGAGTGCGCGGTCATCGACGCCGGAAATTCCACCCCCAAAGAAGATGCCGCACTCGACGGTTTCCTCGCCGAACACGGGCTCAAACCGGTGCTGGCGGTCAATACGCACGGTCATTTCGACCACGTGCTGGGCGTCGAACATCTGCGCAAGACCTACGGCATTCCCTTCGCCCTCTCGGGCAAGGACGCCTTCATGCTGGACACCGATGCGGTGGGATCGACCGTTTACGGGGTCAAAATCAACGCCATGCCGACCATCGACATCGATCTGGACAAGGTAGAAGAAGTGAAATTCGGCCACACCGTCCTGCGCGTCATCCGCACGCCGGGCCACACGCCGGGCCACGTATCGCTCTACGAACCCGAATCGAAGAGCCTCTTCACGGGCGATACCCTCTTCCGCGAAAGCATCGGACGCACGGATCTGCCGGGCGGCGACTATTCGTGGATCATGCGTTCGATCCTGGACAACCTGCTCCCGCTGGGCGACGAAGTGCGCGTCTATCCCGGACACGGCCCTGAAACCACCATCGGCCACGAAGTGCTCTACAATCCCTTCGTCACCGAAGTCCTCAACCAGGAGGTGAACTACAAGAACTAATTCCGTCCGGGTCCGTTATGAAAGCGCTGCTCCACAAAATCCTCTACCGGACGCTTCCGCTCGAAGGTTATCTGCGGGCGGTGAGCCGCCTCTTTTTCATCAGCTACCGGCTGGGGCTTGGACGGCGCAGCGCGGCGACCGAATACGTCTATCACCTGCCCCGGCTGGCGAAAGCCGGCGACACGGCGATCGACATCGGAGCCAATCTGGGCTATTACGCCCGTCCTCTCTCGGAAATCGTCGGCACCGCAGGCAGGGTCCATGCCGTCGAACCCGTCCCGGTCGTTTGCCGGGTGCTGCGCCGCAACCTGCGGGGCTGCCGCAACGTCGAAATCTTCGACTGCGCGCTGGGAGCCGAGAATAAAGAGATCACCATGAGCAACGACTCCGCCCGCGAAACGGGTTATCTCGGCACGGGACGAAACTTCGTGGGCGATGCCGCCGGAGAGGGCGCCGTCACTTTCACCGCCCGGATGCGGCGCGGCAGCGAGCTTTTCGCCGGGCTGGAGCGGCTCGATTTCGTCAAGTGCGACGTCGAAGGGTATGAGTTGATCGTCATGCACGAGCTGCGCCCTCTGCTGGAGCGTTTCCGCCCGACAGTACTGATCGAAACGGGCGGCGAAAACCGCCCGCAGATCATCGAACTCTTCACCGAACTGGATTACAAGGGTTACACGCTCGAGAACGGGCGGGAAATTCCGCTCGCCCCCGACACCGAAAAAGACATCATCTTCCGCCAAGCACGCTAACGCCATGAGAATAGACATCCTGACCGTCGTACCCGAACTGCTCGCCTCGCCGCTGAACGAATCGATCCTCAAGCGTGCGCAGGAGAAGGGGCTGGTCGAAATCCATATCCACAACATCCGGGACTACACAGAAGACAAGCACCGCACCACGGACGACTACCCCTTCGGCGGAGAGGCGGGTATGGTAATGAAGATCGAACCGATCTACCGCTGCATCGAAGCCCTCAAAGCGGAACGGGAATACGACGAGGTGATCTACACCTCGCCCGACGGCATCCGCTACGACCAGCACGAAGCCAACCGCCTCTCGACGCTCGACAACCTGATTATCCTCTGCGGCCACTACAAGGGCATCGACTACCGCATCCGCGAACACCTGGTCACGCGCGAGATCTCGATCGGCGACTACGTGCTCACGGGCGGCGAGCTGGCCGCCTGCATCATCGCCGATTCGGTGATCCGGATCATCCCCGGAGCCATCGGGGACGAAGCCTCGGCGCTCACGGACTGCTTCCAGGACAACCTGCTGGCACCACCGGTTTACACCCGACCCGCCGAGTTCAACGGCTGGAAAGTGCCCGACGTGCTCCTCTCGGGCAATTTCGCCCGAATCGACCGCTGGAAGGAGGAGCAGGCCTGGGAGCGCACCAAACGGCTGCGGCCCGATTTACTGAAAGAAGAATAAGACTTACGATATGCGTTACTACCTGATAGCCGGCGAGCCTTCGGGCGACCTGCACGGCGCCAACCTGATGAAAGGGCTGAAAGCCCACGACCCCGAGGCGAAGTTCCGCTTCTGGGGCGGGGACAAGATGGCCGGGGTCGGAGGCAGCGGGAATCTGGCCAAACATTACAAGGAAACCTCGTTTTTCGGCATCGTCGAAGTAATCAAAAACCTGCGGACGATCCGCCGCCAGATGAAAGAGTGCCGGCAGGACGTCGAGGCGTTCGCCCCCGACGTGCTGATCCTGGTGGATTATCCGGGCTTCAATATGAAGATGGCTCGCTGGGCCAAGGAGCACGGCATCCGCGTCTTCTACTACATCGCCCCGAAAGTCTGGGCCTGGCGCGAATGGCGGGTGAAGGCGATCCGCAAATACGTGGACGAGCTGTTCATCATCTTCCCCTTCGAACGGGACTACTTCCCCAAGCACGGCATCCGGCCGATTTTCGAGGGCAACCCGCTCGTGGACGCCATCGAAGCACGTCGGGCATCGCTGCCCTCCCCGGACGAATTCCGCCGTCGCCATGCGCTCGACGAGCGGCCGATCGTGGCTCTGCTGGCCGGCAGCCGCCGCAGCGAGATCAAGGCCAACCTGCCGCTGATGGCCGACCTGGCCCGGAAATTCCCCGACCGGCAATTCGTGGTCACGGGGGTTTCGTGGCTCGACCGCTCGATTTACGAACAATATATCGCGGACAGCGGCATCCGCTACGTCTGCGACCAAACCTACGAAACACTCGCGGCGGCCGAAGCCGCCGTCGTGACCTCCGGCACGGCGACGCTCGAAACGGCCCTGCTGAATGTACCGGAAGTGGTAGTCTATCGCACGCTCTGGTTCCAGGTGAAATTGCAGCCCTACGTGCTGAAAGTTCCCTACGTGTCGCTGGTGAACCTCAACCTGGGCCGCGAATCGGTCGTGGAGATCATCCAGTCCGACCTGGACATCACACGGGCCGAACGGGAGTTGCGGGCCATCCTTACGGGCGGAGAAAAACGGGAGCGGATGCTCCGGGACTTCGCCGAACTGCAAGCCGTAATCGGGGCTCCCGGCGCCAGCGACCGCTTCGCGGCCCGGATGGTGGAGCTGCTGAAAAAAACAGGTGCGGTAAGATGCGCGAACTGTTCACGACATACCCGACGCAACTCCTCGGCGGAGGGTTGTTGGTCCTGCTCGGCATTTTGGTTCGGTTTTTCCCGAACCTGATCGCCGGCTACAACACGATGTCCGCCGAGCAGAAGAAAAACGTGGATGTCAAAGGATTATCGCGTTTCATGTGCTTGAGCCTGGCGGCGATCGGCATAGGCTGGATCGCATTGGGTATGCTGGCCGGAAATCTGGGCGGCGAAAAATGGGTTTTGGCGGTGGATTTTCTTTGGCTGCCCGCCGGATGTGTTTTCCTCTTGGTCAAAGCGCAAAAATACGACCGCAACAAATAAACCGGGCACACCGGACGGACAGGACATATTCGAACCTCCCTTTCGAGGAGAACAAGAAGGGGCGAAAGACGCCCTACCTGCAACCCTTTTTGATTTTAGGGGTGCAGGTTTTGACACGACGAGGCGAGGACCGGATGGGACATACTTTATGTATTTCCCAGTCGGGATGAGCGAGAAGGGGCGAAAGATGCCCCCTAAAATCGAAAAGAGATGAAGATAATTTGCATAGGACGTAATTACGCCGAACATGTGAAGGAGCTGCATAATACGGCAGGCGGACCCGACGGACTTCCGACGGAACCGGTATTTTTTCTGAAGCCCGATACGGCGCTGCTGCGCAATAACGACCCATTTTACATCCCCTCGTTCTCGCAGGAGGTGCACTACGAATGCGAATTGGTCGTGCGGATCAACCGGGTAGGCAAGTGCATCGAAGAGCGTTTCGCGCATCGTTACTACGACGAAGTGGGACTGGGCATCGACTTCACGGCCCGCGACCTCCAACGCGAGGCGATCGCCCGAGGGCTCCCCTGGGAGCGTGCCAAGGGCTTCGACCACTCGGCGGCCCTGTCGCCCGAATTCATCCCGCTCGCGGAGCTGGGCGGCGACGTGCAGCGGCTTCACTTCGAACTGACCATAGACGGCCAAGTCCGGCAGCGGGGCGACACCGCCCGAATGCTTTTCGGCATCGACCGGATCATCCACCACATTTCGCAATACATCACGCTGAAAATCGGCGACCTGATCTACACGGGCACCCCCCGCCGGCGTAGGTCCCGTGCATCCGGGCGACAACCTGAAAGCCTCGCTCGAAGGACACATGCTGCTCGATTTCGATATTCGCTAACCGTTTTTCACGCCATGAAACCGCAATTGCTACTTCCCCTTCTGCTGGCAGCTCTCCTGCCGATGACCGCCTCCGCCCAAAGCGGAGAGGGAGAATTTCCCGATCTTTTCAACACCTCGGCGGCATACGACATACTCGCCGTTTTTCCGCAGGCGGACAAACTCGCCGAAGACCCGTTTTTCACCGGCACACTGGGAGCGGACACGCTGTTCCTCGACCGGGCGCACCGGATCGATTCGGTCGTCCGTCCTTCGCAACTCTGCAACCTTTACAGTTTGAGCGGAGGCAGCAAAGACGATCCGGAACAAGTCGTCGAATTCTTCGCCTCGTTCGACCCCGAATCGCTCCCGCAAAAGGTGCGGGGTGCTTGGATCGACGAAATATGCAGCGTCCGCGACGAACTCTCTTACTGCCTGCAACGGCTCGCACAAGCGGGTTACGCACAATATTGGCAGGAGCAGGTGCGGCCCTGCCTGAACAACGCGATCGAACAGTACCGGATCGCCCCGGAACAACTGGGCGCCATCCATCAGGAAATCACCCGTCTGGCCGGCGGGCAGCCTCTGGACGCTACGGGTTCCCGAATCTACATCCTCGGCAACATAGACAACGCTTTCGCCCTGCTGGACGAAACATTCTGCTGTACGCCTCTGCTGCTCGATCCCGAAACGGCCCGCCAATACCGTATCGACTTCATGCAGGTCTATATTCACGAAAACCTGCACCGGCTCTCGCTTTCGGGCGAACTGCTCGACATGTTGCAGACGCTCTACGACAACGACGACTTCTACCGCACGCACGAAGACCGGGCACGCGCCTACGGCGAAGGCGGCAACGAGGCATTCGTCGTAGCGGCCGAACGGTATGTATCCCGCCGCCTGGGGCGCATCGACGACAAGCAGGTATTGGACGAATTTCTCGTTTATTGCGACGGCACGCACGTATTGGCGCCAATCGTTTACCGCTATCTGCCCGACCTGCGGGACGGAGAGTCCTTCGACGGCTTTCTCCGTCGGCTGCTCGACCGCCGCATCCGGCCGGGCAAAGTCGAAAGCCAATACCGCCGGGCTATGAAAAAACTCGCCGGAACCCGGAAATCCGAAACAACGGCAACGGAAACCCGGTCCTGAACCCAAAACCCGTAACGCCATGCTGCTGCACGACAAACTCAAACCCTACCGCCTGATCCTGGCCTCGCAATCACCGCGACGACAGCAACTGCTCGCCGAGAGCGGGCTGCCGTACGAACCGGCCCCCGGTACGACTGCCAGGAGGTCTATCCCGCGACGCTGGCCGCGACGCAGGTGCCCCGCTACCTCTCGCAACTCAAGAGCCGTGCTTATCCCCGGCCGCTCGCGGAAAACGAAATCCTGCTGACGGCAGACACCGTCGTTATCCTGAACGGCGAGGTGTTGGGCAAGCCCGAAGACCGCGAAGATGCGATCCGGATGCTCGAACGGCTCTCGGGCCATCGTCACACGGTGGTCACGGGCGTCACGCTCCGCACGGCCCGCCGGCGCCGGAGCTTCTCCGTACGCAGCAATGTCTGGTTCCGGGCTCTAACCCGCGAGGAGATCGTCTATTACGTGGACAACTTCCATCCGCTGGACAAGGCCGGCAGCTACGGCATTCAGGAGTGGATCGGCTATGCCGCCATCGAGCGCATCGACGGCTCGTTCTTCAACGTCATGGGGCTGCCGATCCAACGCGTCTATACCGAACTCAATCAATTCATTCAATCAATAAAAAACAATCCATGAAACGTATCTTTTCGACTCTCTGCCTCGCGCTGCTTTCGCTCACGGCACTCGCCGATGAGGGCATGTGGCTGCCGAGCCTGATCTCGTCGCGCATCGACGATATGCGCGCCAAAGGATTCCAACTGACTGCGGAAGACATTTACAGCATCAACAAGGCTTCGCTCAAAGACGCCGTCATGCTCTTCGACGACGGCTGCACGGCCGAGCTCATCTCCCCGGAAGGATTGCTGATTACCAACCACCACTGCGGCTACGGAGCGATCCAGCGCCTGTCGTCCGTCGAGCACGACTATCTGACCGACGGCTTCTGGGCACAGTCGCGCGAAGAGGAACTTCCCAACGAAAACCTCAACGTCAAGTTCCTCAAACGCATGGAGGACATCACCGAGCGTCTGGCCGCCGGCGAGAGCCGCGAGGAAATCCTCGAAAAAGCCCGCGAGAACGGCCGCTACAAAGCCTCGATCGAGCAGATGTACTACGGCAACCAACAGTTCCTGTTCGTCTACGAGCAGTTCGACGATGTCCGCCTGGTAGGTACTCCGCCCTCGTCGATCGGCAAGTTCGGCGGCGACACCGACAACTGGGCATGGCCCCGGCACACGGGCGACTTCTCGATGTTCCGCATCTATGCGGATAAAGACAACCGGCCTGCGGCCTACTCGCCCGACAACGTACCCTACCGCTCGAAAAAACATTTCAAGATCTCCACCGAAGGTATTCAGGAAGGCGACTTCACGATGATCTACGGCTTCCCGGGCAACACCCAGGAGTACATCCTCTCCGACGCGGTCGATTACATCGTGCACCGCAGCGACCCGATGAAAATCCGTATCCGCACCGAACGGCTCGATCGGATCAATGCGGCGCAGGAGAAAGATCCCGCCATGCGCATCATGTACGCGGCGATCAACGCCGGCATCTCGAACGCCTGGAAAAAATGGCAGGGCGAAGCGCTGGGTCTGACGCGTCTGAACACTGTGGCGAGCAAACAGGAGTACGAACGGGCCTTCCAAGCCTGGGCCCAGGACAAGCCCGAATACCGCGACGTGCTCAAAGAGCTCAAGGCGGAGTACGCCCGCATCTTCGACGCCTACTTCGCACTCGAACTGATGAGCGAAACCATCCGCACCGGCGAGCTCAACCGGATTTACAACCGGCCCTCGTTCGGCGACGAAATCTATCCCCAGGTGAAGGCGCTCAACCGCGACCTTTTCCGCGTGCTGTACCGCGAATATTACGACAACTGCCCGCAAGAGTACATGGTACCGCTCTTCGCCGCCGAAGTAGAGCGTCTGGGATCGCCCGAAGCATACGCCGAGCTGATGTTCGAAGCCACGCACAAGGAGGACGAATCGACCGAAGCTCCCGAACTGGAAGCTCTGCGGGCCGATATTCGGACGACAGTCACCCGCATTTTCGAGGAACTGGGCAAGTGCTCGACCCGTAACCTGAACAGCGAGCGCCTGAACGAACTCTACACGACCTATATCAAGGGTCTGCGCGAATGGGATACGGAGCGTGCCTTCTATCCCGATGCCAACCTCACGCTGCGCGTGGCTTACGGCAAGGTAGGCGGCTATCAGTATGCCGACGGGGTATATCACAAGCCCTACACCACTGTCGAAGGTATTTTGGAAAAGGACAATCCGGAAATTTACGATTACAACATCCCGCAGCGGCTCCGCGACATCATCGCCGCCAAGGACTACGGACGCTGGGGCGTGGAGATCGACGGCCGCACGACCGTTCCCGTCTGCTTCCTTGCGGACAACCACACCACGGGCGGCAACTCCGGTTCGCCGGTACTCAACGGCCGGGGCGAGTTGATCGGCGTGAATTTCGACCGCACGTGGCTCTCGACCATGAGCGACATCGCTTTCGATCCGGCTTTCTGCCGCAACATCGCGCTCGACATCCGCTACGTGCTTTTCGTAATCGACCGCATCGGAGACGCTTCCTACCTCTTCGAAGAGATGGACTTCGCCGAATAAACCGCTTCCCGAAGCAACCGTGCCGGCCGCTGCCGGGACCGCCGCATGCTTCGGAAACGACATCGAATTGCC